>LUMJ01000016.1_pt1 | contig 65902 bp, 69 predicted proteins | sample 729631 | NCBI WGS metagenome assembly LUMJ01 (sample SAMN03860266, study PRJNA289734) | marine metagenome | biome: seawater column; feature: ocean; material: water; isolation source: Red Sea water column Station 22 - depth 500m | place: Saudi Arabia: Red Sea | collected 2011-10-15 | depth 500 m
AGTCTTCAGTAAGCATAATTTCCGTCCCCCGCCCCAGAAGCTCAGCAACAATGCGGTAATTTTCACTTCCATTTTTGACTGCCTCTTCTATAATTTGTTTTGCCGCATCTCCATCCGTAGGCATACCATCCTGATAGATCTTCAATCCTTCTATAGGAATTTCCTTTAAGCAGTTGCTCAGGTTTTCCCAATAGCCGCTGATCGTTTGCTGATGCTGTTCACTCAGCTTCGTTCCAAGACTGTTGTTACCCTTTTTGGCAGCCAAACGTTGGATGGTCTCCATCTCAACACTGGTATGAAGGACAGGTGCAACCAGTAGAGTTCTCATATACCTCAACTATTTTAATCGTGATTAGCTCTTTCAATCACTCCTACCAGTTGGCTCACATCCAATGGTTTTTGCATGACACCATATACTTTTGGGTTTGCGTCCAGTATAAGCTGAATCTCGTCCTCTACCGAATATCCAGTAAGAATAATGAATTTACATGATGACCCCAGAGCTTGTATTTTATGTATCAGTTTGTCACCTCTCATTTTCGGCATCTTGAAGTCGATCAATGCCCAGTCAAACGTTTTTTTTTGGAAGCGGTTTAAAACCTGATTGGGTGTGACACAGTCTTCCACTTCATAACCATATAATTCAAGATTTTTCACCAGCATGCTGACAAAATCAACTTCATCGTCTACGACAAGAATACGTTTCTCGGTCATAATTCAATGTAATAATAAAAGAATTTACTGATTAACCTTTACTTTTTTCATGTGTATTTCAGCCGCCGCTCGAATTCGGCGCGGGTAGCCGTGTCGGTGCCCTGCATGAGGAAGAGTACGACTCCGGAAGTCAGGAGCAGGAGGGCAGGGAGCAGGAAGTTTTTCATGGTTTTTGGTTATCGGGTTTTAGGGTAATTTTTATTGTTTTTGATTGAGCCCGAACCAAATGCGAATTGAAGATTCTAAACGCTTCGCGTCACTTTTTGAAAGAATTCCGACGCTCTGAATGACCATATTTTTTGAGACGGTATAGATCCCACGTTTCACAGCAGTAGGACGATTCAATCCTTCAGATTTCCAGTTTTTCAAGATAAACTCGCCTTTTCTTCTGACACGAGTATTGCTGGTAAGGGGAACAATAAACACATCATTAGAGCGCGTATTTTCTGAAGTAATGACAGCCGGACGGACTTTGCTGTCCGAAAAATCAGAATAGGGATAGCTCACGAGAATAATCTCATTTTTTGAGAAGTTCGGCATAAACATCATCCTCTGCATTATCCCAAACTTTATCCAACGAGGATTGTGACGCTTTCATCCAGAAGTCATCATCCTCATTTCTTTTTTTATCCCAGACAATCAAGAGTTCTGTTTCATAATCGGGAATACCGAGTGGTAAGTCGATCAAGGCATGCCCGGCATGGTCAGTTTTCACTTTGATTTGTGTCGCTTGCATAATCACTCCTTTTTAAATTGAACTAATCATTGAAGCTTGCCATTTCTACACAGCAAGATAAAAGCAGGTTCCCGGCCAACAGGTGCAGGGCGAGGGGTTCGATGATGGCGATGTTGGCTTTGGTTGTCCGTTTGCTTTTAAGAATGGTGGCCAGCATATAAAGCCCTTTTTCGGTGAAGTCTTTTGGTAAATAGGGTGAAAACTTTAATTTTTCAAGGTGGTCAACATTTTTGACCACCTCGTTTTTTTCTTCATCTGTAATTTCAAAAACATAACCGTGCGGAAATTTCTCTGGATTGTTTTTAATTGACATATTTATGTCTCTTGTTTCTACTGTAAAAATATACATCTTTATCGCTTTTTAATATATAAACATAGTATATCATCATATTACACAGGGTAAATTTTTGCCACATCGCTATCCAAAACAACTTTTTCATTTCTGAAGTCAATGATCAATTCTTCGATATTTTCTATTTTGATGATGCTCATCTTATTTTCTTTTTGGGACACAGATTTTCATGATTTACCTGATAATTCTAATTATTTTTTCATATGAATCAGCTATATCTGCGTCCTATATCTTTTCATTTCATTTTCGGTCTGACCGCATTCAACAGCGGCAGCGACCCCATTTTTTCCACGAAGTCAGCGATAAACCTTGCCTCTAATTCTCTGTACTTCACTGTTCTCAGGTAACGGACGTTCAAGAAGCGCTCGTTGACAAATTTACGAATTTCATCTGTGTGCCCATATCCGTTAAGGTAGGTCAAGAGACGCTCACGGATATTCTTTGACGAGCCATAATACACAATCCGGGATTTCCCTTGCGGGTAATCGATTTCACGCTCGCTTGTGCTAACTTCATATACTCCTGCATCCTCCGGAATTGTGGATACAACCTCCAGATCAAACGCGGAAGCTTGCCCCAGACAGATTGGGAGTTTGGGTTATTGTTCCGTCTGATTCTTGCCGGAGGAATTCCCATTCTGTTCCTGCAGTACGTCACATATCTAATTGAAATGTTCACCACCCCTTCATCCAAGAGTCTCCGTCTGATGATCCGATCCGTCAAAAAAACCGTTTCCTGCTGAATCATTTCTTTGATTTTGATGCCGAACAGGAATGACCGTTTTGGAAACAGATCAGAAAGCGGAATAATATCACCACCAGGTAATTGGACATGTTTTCTCCGCACAATCCGACTGATAATGGAGGGATCCAGATAATCCGGAAAGGTCCGGCCATATTCGTCCAGGATGGATTGATAAGGCAGATGCAGTAATGCGGCAGGGTTGCCGGTTTGGATGAATGAAGACTGCGCATTACCGATGATCGCCATTAACCGTGATGTGATTCGGTTTCGACTGGTGATGTGATTCAAGAGATACCACTGTTTAGTGGATAATTCTGTATCTTTTTCAATATGAAACTGCACCGCAAATTCAGGGCAGGAAAAAGTGAATCCCGTCTTGGTGAAGCGTCCAAGGTATTGGGGATTGAATGCATTGGAAATAGGATGGTGGGACAGTCTCACTTGCCCGGTGGAAACTGCATCATTCAGCCATTGTGAATTTTCAATTGAGCGAACCAGCTTAAAGAATTGACTTGGTTTCATTTCCATATATTTTGCATTGATAATTTTCTTGATTAAGGAGCTAATGCGAGATTTTGATTTGGAATGACAGATTTAATTTATTTATTCGCTTTTTTTGTTCTTGCATATATTCAACAGCATGCCAGCCTTTTAATGTTTTATTTTTCATAATGAATTAACTACTTTGCCTGCTCACTTTTCAAAACAGAAGAAAGTATGGCTACGCTGTGTTCTGTAAAAGCCATTGGTATTGCACCTCCCAATACTTTCATAGAAGGTATCACAAATTGTGATAGCAAATTGTTCACTTCTTCGTGTTTCAATTCAAACATAAAATCTTCCGGAAAACGTTTAATATTTCGAGTGACTTGTTCATTAAGTCTCTTTGTATCCACACCATACAACTCGGCCAAATCCCTATCCAGCATAACTTTTTGGCCGCGAATCAGCAGGATTTTACTTGAGATCTGTTCAAGTGGAATGATTTCACCGGTCATGGATTATGTTTCTTCATCGAGACATAATTCGATGGCTTCTCTAATCCGGGGATATAATTCTTCCATATTCCTGGCCTGTGTATGGCAACCTGGTAAAGATGGAACACTTGCAACAAAGAAGTCATCCTCATCCTTTTCAATGATTACCGTAAATTTCTTACTATCCATCTTTGTATCTCCGCTCTTAACAACAAGTTTAATTCACATCCTTCTTCCTTTGTCATAGTCACGAAAGGATTTAAAAGAGGCCGCCTCTTTTTTTGCTTCTTCTAAATCCATTGCGTCCTCAATTTCTTCAATCAATTCAGCATAATGAGGATTTTTTTTCATGGAAATCCAATATGATTTATCGATGATGATTTTGTCTGATAGTGGTGTAGTTTGCATTTTTCCTCTTTTAAGTTTGAAAGTGAAATTTTTCGTATATCTGAAACCCAATATTTGTCATTTCACCATAGAGAGAAATCTTTTTGATCTCAATGCTTTACCTTTTGCAAGATTTCTCGCTCCGCTCGAAATGACACGGTTTTAGGTCTTTTTACGCATGTATCATTAGTCATTGTGGTTTTAATTAATCTTTTGAAATTCATCGCGTGATAATTTCAGTATCTTTAATATCTGTTTTTCAACACCGATAGAAATGTCCTCAGATCCATGTTTAGGAACAGGGAAAGTTGTTTTTCCATCTGAGTAAATTACATGAGATCCTTTTTGACGGACAATGGTATATCCCAATTTTAGTAAACGTTTATTAATATCTTTGTATTTAAACGGCATGAAGATTATCTAATGCTTTTTTAGCTAATCTCTCAATATTTAGTTGTTCTAAATGAAAATCCATTATCATATCTATAACATTTTTTAATTCAGAAATGGCTTCTTGTTTTGAATAAGCAAAAGCAAATAAGTTATCTTGACCTTCTACTTTCGCCAGAAATCCTTCACCATCTTTATTGATTTGTATTTTCATGTAATTTCTCGTTTTTCGTTTGGCTACTGGTTATTAGTTGACTCACAAACGCTTATCAACAAGTTTAATTCACATCCTCCTTCCTTTGTCATAGTCACGAAAGGATTTAAAAGAGTTCGCCTCCTTTCAGGCAACCTTAAGGGGGAGATCGAGAATGGCCCGTGTGCCTTTCCCCGGTTTGCTTTGAACACGGATATTTCCGTGATGTGCTTTTACGATGGAGTAAACTACAGCCAGTCCAAGTCCTGTACCCTCGCCTGTTTCACGGGTAGTGAAAAACGGTTCAAAAATCCGCTCCATGTTTTCTTCAGGAATGCCTTCGCCGGTATCTTCCACCTCAACCTGGATATTACCACTTTCAACTATTTTGGAGGAGACTCTGAGTGTTCCGCCTTTTGACATGGCCGTGCGGGCATTTAGCAAGAGGTTCATAAAAACCTGGTTCATCTGGTCAGCGTTGGCTTGCAGCCGGGGTAGTCGTTTCAGGTCCTGCACCACCTTGATTTCTGAAAGCTCAAACTGATGGCCCACAATAGAAAGCACATCTTTGATAAACGTGTTGATGCTGACTGGTATCATGGTAGTTTTTATGCCGCCTCGTCCAAAAGCCAGCAATTTCTGGGTAATGCCTCCACAGCGCAGGCTGTGCTTGTTGATCATTTCAATAGCCTCTCTGAATTTATTGAATTCACGACGTCCCATTTTCCTCAGAGAGTCATAATCCAGTTTGGCCAGAAGATATTGTGCGTTTCCGGAAATGATGCCGATCGGATTGTTAATTTCGTGGGCGGTTCCGCTGACGAATTCGCCCAGCGCCGCCATCTTGCTTGTTTCACGCATCTTGATTTCTGTTTCCTTGCGCAGAGTAATGTCGTACAGGAAACAAACTAAGCCGATCGGATCATCACTTGTGTCCAGGATGAGGGGAATCTGTACATCAAGAGAAAACTCGTTTCCCTTCAGATCATGCCCCAGACGCTCACCACGCCATACACCTTCATTTTGTACAGTTTCTATAATTTTTTCAGATGGTTTTTCCTTTTTCCAGAGACTCTCAATACTTTGTTCCAGCACCTTTTGTTCACTGCTGTAGCCGAACAGGTTGAGGAAAGCGAAATTTGCGTGAGTCACTTTGCCATCCATGTCCGCCAGCAAAATAGGGCCTATGGAAGATTCGATTGCCTCTTGGCGAATCAGAACTTCCTTTTCCAGCCGTTTTCGTTCCGCGATGTCACGGATCACTCCTATAAAAGACAGCACCTCCCCCTGTTCGTTTTTCAGCAGTGAAACATTTATTTCGATCGGATGAGGTATGCCGTCAGCACGGATGATGCGAAATTCCATGGTCTTAGGTTTGCCTCTTTCCAGCACATTCCGGAACTCTTGCATTACCCATCTCCTGTCTTCCGGAGCAACAAACCTGATGGCACGCTTATTGATCAGAGATTTCCTGGCAGTTGCACCAAAAAGGTTGAATGTTCTCTTGCTTGCTCTTAGAATGCGCCCGTTGAGGTCAAGCACAATGATTGGATCCGGAGAAGTATCCACCACCATCCGGTAAAGTTCTTCTGACTCCTTCAGCAATAATTCGCTCTTTCTGCGCTGTTCCTCGGCCTTTTTTCTATCCGAGATATCAACCATCATGGAGCGGCTGAATATGGGCTGACCATTCTCATCATTTTGCCAGATTGCCTTTAAAGACACAGGCATCAGAGAACCGTCCTTGCGTACAAAACTGAGTTCGGTATCAGCTTTTCTTGTCTTAAGTCCGTCCTCAAATTTTTTCCGGGTATTTTCCAACAATTCCAGAGGAACAAAATCCAACAGGTTTTTGCCCACAAATTCTTCATGGGAATATCCCAGCGCGTCAAGCTCAGTCTGGTTGCTTTCCAGAATAGTACCGTCCGGAGTAAGACTGTGGTACATAAAGGGTGCAAGGCGGTATAAATCCCTGTAGCGTTTTTCGCTTTCAGCCAGCTTCTGTTCTGTCTCAAGCTGTCTGGATATGTCCCTTGCGTCCAGTATTATGCCCTGGATTTCTCCGCTTTTGGAACGCAACACTGATCCGGATACCAATACCGGCAGATGATTCCCATCTTTGCTGATCATGGTTTTTCTTGCATCCCAAAAAAATTCTTCTTCTTCTTCTTCTTCTTCTACTTCTTCTTGAAAGAGTGTTTTAAAGTCAGGGGAAGACAATTATTTTTCCCAGTACTCAAGGTCGGGGAGTGGTTTTTTTGCAGCATCGTAAAGCAGAATATACACGCCGCTTACATATTCATCATTTTCCCAAACTGGAATAATTCTCAGGTTCAGATCTTCAAAATAATTTCCAAAGGAATCAGTAAAAGGTTCAGCTTTAAAATTAATTTTTTCACCATGCTCCAGGCATTGATTGACAGCAGCAGCAATGCTGGATTCCGACAGCATCGGAGTTTTCGTGGGATCAGGCAGTTGATCATCCGCCAACGGTGGATTGCCGATCATATTCATAAACCATTGGTTTGCCTTGACAAACTTTGCGTTTCTATCAATCTGCACAAATCCGATTCCTGCCTTATCCACATAATCCTGTATCATTTCCAGAATGATCTTCAAATCTCTGATGTCATCCTTAAACAGTTTTCCGATCGGCATGCCCTTCAATTCATGCGGGGTATATCCCAGCATATTGCAAGCGGCAGGGTTGACGCTTTCAATGGAGGAATCCGGGTTAACCACAATTACAGCGTCACTCATAGATGCGGTAATGCTTTCTGCATTTTCCCGGGCCTGTTTGACTTGCTTTTCCAGCTTCTTTTTCTCGATGAAACGTTCCTGCAGCTCTTCACCAAGCATGTTGATTCCGGCGGCCAGCGCTGCAGATTTATCATCATCCGGAGAAACTGCGGCACGCGCGGAGAGGTTCCCGGAAGCAAATTCCATCATGACTTTTGTTATTGCGTCTATTCCGGATTCTGACAGTTCCGGAAGAGTTTTGTGTTCTATTTCAATTGCCTGAGCCATATCAATGCCTCCTCTTCTATATTAAAAAGTCTGATTGGGTATGGGGGACGATCCAGTCCAATAAAGAAGTTGCCAAGCATCCTGCTCAGCTTTGATCCGATCAGTAGAGCAACGCCAAGCGTAATCTCTGAGGCTTCTTTGCCTGTGTAAAATTTACGTGATTCTTTGTCTATAGATCTGACAATACGGATATCGATCAGGAAGGCCCGCTTTCCCCCACCGCTATTTTGAATGATTTGTTTAATTACAGCCATGTCCGCCTCTGCTATCCTGATCGTAACATTTGCCTCTTCAATGTATTTGACTCGAATAATGCCGTCTTCATCAAGCAGTATGCTGGATACATCAGTCTGCTTCTACATTTCAGACATACTTACATTTGTCTGTAAATTGAATACGTCCCTTTAGATTCTGCCCGGGGGTTTTCAGTAATATCCCGGATTTTCTGTCTAAGTAATCCGGATTAAGAATACTTCGGTTTGATACTGCTTATTTGCTGATTAGTACTGCTGATGCCTACATTTGCGTATCTTACATACATTATAAGATAAGTCAACGTAAATTGAGCTAAATGAAAAAGTATTTTATTGGCATTCCGGACTCAATCCTGGATTCTGATGATTTATCAGAAGCTGACCTCGACTGGATTGGAGGTGGATAGGATTTGGTTATTTGCAATTGCCTGCCATGTGAGATGCGGATTGCCAGGCAAGTGAACAATGAAGTTTACACATTTAAATGCGGAGCTATTTCAACAGGAAATGAGTATATACCACATTGGAAGTGAGACAATTACTACATGAGTCAACGACTCATGGGCTTTTCACTTCTTCTCATATTTTGTTTTTGGTTCAGCAACAGCTTGCTGTCTGGATTCTGATTGTTCGATTAATTCATATTCGATAGTATCAGCAGAAAAATCCTGACCATTTGGCCAGGCAACACCACCAAAACACAGTTTAACTTGTTTGAAATAAACTGGATCTTTTAATTCTATAAAAATACCTTTGTCCTTGTAGGGCTTAACATCAAATAACCCTGTTTTACCATTTGATAATTCAACAAGTAATTTATGATCTTTTTTTACCTCCACTGATTTGATCTGTAACATGTTTTAATCTTTATTGTAAGGGGGCAATTTTAAATAGACTATCGCCTTGAATAGCCAGCTTCCAATCAGCATTCAATTCATCTTTATGAATTTCTATCCACGCTTGAACGAGTTTCAGTTTTTTCTTTGGGAAATCACAAGCAATTATTTCACCGCTTTCTATGGAAATACTTGCATCATATTCCGCGTAATTAATGTGAATATGTGGCTTATGATGATTTTTATCATCAAAATAAAACATATACACGGTAATACCATAAAATATTGAAATTGTTGGCATTAATTCACATTTATTTTTTCATCAGCACCACTGTCCACAGTAGCAACACCTTAGAAGGGTTAAGTGAAGAAAAAGTTGATAAAGATTTGAAAGTTGTGAAAAACGCCTGTTTACGAATTTCCATAAATTAACACTTTGTAAGTATATAAACAAGATACCAGCTTTGCCTGGATGGATGCCGTTCAAATTATAACTGATAATTTGTACGGAAAGGGTATTTAAAAAGCAAATATGATGGTTTAGTATAAAGTCCAAATAAGAAAATCAACACCTAATAATATCAATATGTTAAAGGGTTAAAATTGCGGAAAATGGACTTTTTACGGGATTATCAAATATAGTTAAATGCCTGGGGGATTCAGCAAAAATTTTTGCCTGAACCACAATTAAAACAAGTCTGTTGTTCAATCCGTCTTCGCTTGTAAATGGCCAACAAATCACAAAAGTCTTGTGTTTTTTCAGGCAAATATAGTTTAATGATGGGCGTATTTGTTGTGAAGGTGTTATTAAAACTGTCATCATCTGCTTTCAATAAAAAGACATGGAGTCCAGCGTTGAGGAGCTAGGCGATCTTAAGTATTCGATTGCTCTCGAAATTCCCCTTGAAGAAATCAAACCCACCTACGACGCCGTTTATAGAGAACTGAAAAAAACCCGCCTTAACGGTTTCAGACCTGGAAAACACCCAAAAGGTTGGCTGGACAAACGCTTCAAATCATCAATGCAGCAAGAAGCAGTGGATCGTGTAATCCCCGCTTTTATGGAAAATGCACTGGAAGAACATTCCCTGAAGCCGGTTACTGTGCCTTCGATCAAGCAAATGGACTTTGACCGAAAGTCGGCACTTTCGGCGACTCTTCATTTTGAAATTGCACCTGAACTTGCGCCACTTGATTATGGAAAAATCCTGCTGGTGCGTCGTGATATTGAGGAAGTGACCGCCACAGAAATTGCCGAAGAGCAGGAATTGCTGATGCAGAAGGAAGAATTTCTTGAGATAAAAACCGGAGATGATATCGAAGTCGAAGTAGAAGATGGAGACTGGGTTTTGCTTGATTATACAGCTACGATTGATGGTAAAGCATTTGCCGACTCAAAAGCAAATGATTTGCAAATCAGAATTGGAAGTTCAGAATATAAAGAATTTCATTCCTCCCTGCTGGGCATGAACAGCGGAGATGAAAAAAATGCTGTGATTGAACTGACGGAAATTTTTGATGAAAATGAAGGTGAAAATGCTGATTTCAGGTTTAAGCTGAAAGATATTTTTACTGTGGAAAGACCTGAAATGGACGAAGAATTTTTCAAGAAATACGGTGTTTCAAATCAAGATGAATTGAAAGAAAATATTGCTGAAATTATAAAATCCCGGAAAATATTAGAACTTCAAAGTGAGTACCGGATTGAGGTTGGGGCACAACTATCTGATTTATATGATAATTTTATTTTGCCAGAGGAATTGATGAAATTCGGCAAGGAACGGGTTGATAATGAATTGGAGGTGGAATCAGCTAAGAATGAAATTTCTGATGAAGAAAAAGAGAAAAAACGGCAGGAGGGTTACGAAAATGCAAGGATGGATTTGCGCATGAAATTCATTCTGGATTCCATCAGAGAACATGAAAATTTGCAGTTTGATGAAAAAGAAGCCGCGGGGGAATTTTTCAATCTGGCACATTTCACCGGTCAGTCTCCGGAGGAGTTGATACAAACACCATTTGGTCGAAACATGTATCAGCGAGTATTCATCAGAAAACAAGGTGACGCGACACTTGACAGAATAGTGGCGAGAGTGTTTGGCGACCCAATTGAAGAATCAACCCCCGCCGAACATGAGCATGTTCACGATGAACATTGCGGCCATGATCATTCCTGAATAAATATACACAAACTTCTTTACAGGTTTTTCATGTCACTCATTCCAATGGTCGTTGAGCAGAACAGTCGGGGGGAACGTGCCTATGATATATATTCCCGTCTTCTCAAAGACCGCATAATTTTCCTAGGATCACCTGTTGATGACAATGTGGCCAACGTGATGATTGCTCAGCTTTTATTTTTGGAAGCAGAAGATCCGGAAAGTGATATTTCACTTTATTTGAATTGTCCGGGCGGTTTAGTTACTTCCGGAATGGCAATTTATGATACAATACAATATCTGAAACCGGATGTGCAGACTATTTGCATCGGTCAGGCAACCAGTATGGGGGCGGTGCTTTTGGCTGCCGGTGCTGTAGGAAAAAGACAGGCACTGCCGCATGCCAGGATAATGATTCACCAAATGATGGGCGGATTTTCCGGACAGGCAGAGGATATTGATATTCAGGCCAAGGAAATTATCAGGATGACGGATATTTTGAATGATGTACTGGCGCGTCACACCGGAAACAAAATTGAACAGATCGCGGAGGATACCCAGCGTGATTTTTATTTTTCAAGTCAGGAAGCCAAGGATTATGGTATCATTGATGAGGTTATGCAAAACAGAAAACTGAAAGCTGTATGAAAGGATTAGGATATGAACAGCATTAAAGAAACATTGCTGCGTTGTTCATTCTGTGGAAAAACACAGGAAGAAGTTAAGAAAATAATTGCTGGCCCGACCGTCTATATTTGCGACGAATGCATAGACCTCTGTAATGAAATCATGGAGGAGGAATACCAGAATGAACATCCGGATGATTTACAGCAGGAGCTGCTCAAACCGGCTGAAATAAAAGAAGTTCTTGACAAATACGTGGTTGGACAGGAGCAATCAAAAAAAGTGCTGGCTGTGGCAGTTCACAATCATTATAAACGCATAAATGCCAATTATAATAATTCTGAAGTTGAACTGCAAAAAAGCAATATCCTGCTGATCGGCCCCACAGGCACCGGCAAGACACTTTTAGCGCAAACCCTTGCACGAATACTAAATGTTCCTTTTGCGGTAGCTGACGCGACCTCACTGACTGAGGCGGGGTATGTAGGCGAGGATGTTGAGAATATTGTTTTGAAACTTCTGCAGGCTGCAGATTATGACATTTCGCGCGCGGAGCAGGGAATAATTTATATTGATGAGATTGATAAAATCACCAGAAAAAGTGAAAACGTCTCCATCACACGTGATGTTTCCGGTGAAGGAGTGCAGCAGGCGCTTTTGAAAATAATTGAAGGCACAGTCGCCAACATACCACCTCAGGGAGGACGAAAACACCCTCACCAGGAAACAATGCAGGTCAATACGGAAAATGTGCTCTTTATATGCGGCGGCGCGTTTACTGCCCTTGATGACATTATTAAAAGACGCATTGGCCGCAACGCCATCGGTTTTGGCGCAGATGTGAACAGGAAAACCCGAAGTCTTGAAATTCTGTCTCATCTTGAACCGGAAGATTTGCTCAAATATGGATTGATTCCGGAATTTATCGGAAGGCTTCCGGTGGTTGCCACTCTGCATGATCTGGAAGTTGATCATCTGGTGCAGATCTTAAAAGAGCCGAAAAATGCACTGATACGTCAATATGAGAAAATGTTTGAGCTTGAAAACGTGAAGCTGGTTTTTAAAAAGGAAGCAGTACGCACCCTCGCAAAGGAAGCAATCAAGCGCAAGACAGGCGCGCGAGGTTTACGCTCAATCATGGAAAACGCCATGCTTGAACTGATGTATCAGATTCCATCTGATCCTGATATCAGCGAAGTTGAAATCAACAAGGATACCATACTGCAGAAGGGGAAACCTAAAATGACCAGAAATCCCTCAAGCAATCTTCCTAAAATTAAAGCAAGCTGACCAGCACACATCCTCACACTTCCAGTATTTTCATAAAAAAATGAAAAAGTTAGATGTATATGGCGTCTGCAATCCATTGGTGGATTTGCTGAGTCATGTGCCTGATTCCTTTCTCAAAAAGCGGGGAATTCAAAAAAATATTATGCATCTCGTCAGCCTTGATCAGCAGCAGGAATTGCTGAATGGGCTTACAACTGAGCAAATTGAGGTGGAATTTGCTGCGGGAGGATCTGGGGCAAACACTATGATCGGTATAGCCCAGCTTGGCGGAAACAGTGCATTCAGCGGAAAAATAGGCAGGGATGAACATGGACAGCTTTATCGTGAAAAACTGGAAGACACGGGGGTGCAGGACTGTCTTGCTGAAGGAGAAGGAGCAACAGGCAGCAGTTTGATTTTGGTCAGTGAAGACGGCAGACGTACAATGAACACATATTTGGGCATGAGCCGGGAACTTCAGAATCCGGATATTGATCCGGAAGTTATGCAGGCTTCAAAATATCTGTATCTTACCGGTTATCTGTGGGACACTGAGTCTCAGAAAAAATCGGTGCTGAATGCTCTTGATGAAGCAAAAAAACGGGAGATTAAAGTCGCGCTTAGTCTTTCTGATCCATTTTGTGTAACACGTCATAAAGATGATTTTATAAAGCTGTTAAAGGGATATGCAAGCATGGTTTTCTGTAACCAGGAAGAAGCTTTTACTCTGCTGGATACAGAAATTACTCAGCAGGCATTGGAAATTCTATCGGAATGGACTGAAACAGTTGCTTTGACTTTAGGGGCAAACGGAGCGCTGATTTCTTATCATGGGCAGACATATTATATTGATCCTTTACCGATCAAAGTGGAGGACACAACAGGCGCCGGTGATGCTTTTGCTGCAGGATTCCTCTACGGAATGACTAATGAAATGTCCCCTTTGGACAGCGGCAGAATCGGAGCAACTCTGGCCGGAGCAGTGATTGAGCAAACCGGACCACGTTATCAGGGTGATGCTCCACAGTTGATTCGTGAAAAAATTGGTATAATACTGTAATTACTGCCCCTCACCCCTGCCCTCTCACACTGGGAGAGGGGGGACATGATACCTGTGCGGAGTCGAAGGTGTGGTGGGTGAGTGCTACACTGGATTAGCAAATGCTATAGAACTAAAATCTTGCGGAACTTAACCATCACGTAACTGATTATTATTTTGTTGAACATGGAACTGTTAGCGCCTGCCGGAAATATTAATAAACTGATAACAGCCGTTTTGTATGGCGCTGACGCGGTTTATCTAGCCGGACCAAAATATGGATTACGCGGCGCCTCAGACAATTTTTCTGACACGGAATTGTCTGAAGGGATACTGTTCGCGCATCAAAATAGCTGTAAAACATACGTTACACTGAACGCGTTCCTGCACGATAAGGAACTGGTAGATCTTCCTGAATATGTTAAATTCCTGGAACAAAACAAAGTTGACGCGGTGATTGTTTCAGATCTTGGCGTGATGACTATAGTTCAGCAGCACTCAAAACTTCCCGTACATTTGTCAACTCAAGCTTCATGCCTGAATGTTAATGCGGCAAAAGTCTGGAAAAAAATGGGGGCCAAAAGGCTTGTGCTGGGGCGTGAAGTCTCACTGGAGGAAGCCGGGAAAATCCGAAAGGAAGCAGAGATTGAAGTGGAACTCTTTATTCATGGCGCCATGTGCTCTGCCTATTCCGGAAACTGCACAATCTCAAATTATACCTCCGGACGTGACAGCAACCGCGGTGGCTGTGTCCAGAGCTGTCGTTTTTACTATTCCTCACTTCCAAATTCAAAAGAAACAATTGATAATAAACCGGATTCCCTGCAACTCCCCAACACCACTGTTGCAAAAGCGTTAAAAACCGATAAAAAATTTCCGGACTATCCCTCAGCGTCCTTGTTGAGTTCAAAAGATTTACGGGGAATACGACTTTTGCCAAAATATTTTGAAAACGGTGTGGACTGCATCAAAGTTGAAGGACGCATGAAAAGCACGCTATACGCCGCAACAACTACAAGTGCATACTCCAGAGCAATTGAATGGTGTAATTCTACTCCTCCGGAAAAATGGGACGTAAAACTGAAGGAGTTGTCCTCATTGCTGGAGAAAATTCCACACAGAGGCTACACGGAAGCTTCCCTTTTGAAATTGGCAGACGCGGACAGTATTTATCGTGGAGAAAGGAATGGAAGCAATTCCGGATATGAAATTGCCGGAACTGTACTGGAAGTGAACAAGGGAGAATCATTCATCATGCAGACTCAAAACACTTTTTATCAAAATAATACTTTAGAAGTGTTGACCTTTGACGGCAATGTGATTGATCTGCCTGCATGGCAGATGAAAACATTGAATAATACCCCTTTAGAAAAAACCAACCCCAGCCGTCTTCTTAGGTTTTCCTGTGATAACGGAGCAGACACACTTGCAGCTGAATTATCAAGTATAGAGCCTCTGAATGTAGTGCGTTTTAAAACGCAGCCGCAATAATTCTTCAGTTTTATTGGAAAAGCTTTAATTTTAACGCGATATGATGTTTCTTTCAGTTTGAAAAAACTGATCGATCATCACAGAAAAACCCCGCGGAAGAAGAAAAAGAAGAATATAGACAGCAGCGCGCCTACAGGGAGTGTGATCACCCATGACATGAATATCCCCCCCACGACTCTTAAATCCAGCGCGCCAATACCACGTGCCAGTCCTACCCCCATCACCGCGCCTACTGCAATATGAGTTGTGGAAACAGGAATTCCGGTACGTGAGGCAATTACAACTGTAGCTGCCGCGGCCAGTTCCGCGGAGAATCCTCGTGTGGGCACAAGCTCAGTGATTTTGGTTCCGATGGTTCTCATTACACGATAACCCAAAGTTGATAAACCGACTACAATTCCAAATCCTCCTGCAATCAGAATCCATAACGGCAATGCTGATTTTTGCGCCATTTCCCCACCGCTTTGTACAATGCTGACAATTGCCGCCATCGGACCGATTCCGTTTGCCACATCATTAGAGCCGTGAGCGAATGCCATTGCGCAGGCTGTGAAGATCATCATGATGCCAAAGATTTTTTCAATCTGTGTGAATTGATCATGAATACTCTCGGCCTCTTTCATCCGGAGTCTATTGATCAGCACTTGTGCTGCTGCTGCTACCACAACACCAAAAATACCGGCAAATATAAAACTTTGCACGATAGTTAAATTGATATCAAGATGCTTCAATCCTTTGAAAAGAGTAACAAGGGACAGCAGGAAACCAACCAGAAATACATAAGCAGGAGCATAACGTTTTGCGCTAAGGAAAGGGGTTTCGGAGTCCAGGATTAACCGCTGAATACTTCTCATCAGCAAATATGCGACCGTACCACCGACAAGAGGTGATACAATCCAGCTCAGTACAATTGTGAAAATTTTTGACCAGTTAACCGCGTCAATTCCTATTCCAACTAAAGCAAATCCTACAATTGAACCGATTATGCTGTGAGTTGTTGATACCGGCCAGCCCATCCAGCTTGCTATTGTCAGCCAAAGCGCCGCAGCCAGCAATGCTGACAGCATTCCCCAGACCAGGATCTCAGGGGTATCCATGATTGGTGTGGGATCGATGATGCCTTTACGAATTGTTTTGGTGACATGACCTCCCGCCAGAAACGCTCCGGAAAATTCAAAAATAGCAGCGATTATGATTGCCTGTTTAACAGTGATTGCCCTGGAACCAACTGATGTTCCCATTGCGTTCGCAACATCATTCGCGCCAATTCCCCAGGTCATGTAGAGTCCCAGCACCACAGCAAGTGTGATGAAAACGGGCCCGTATTCAATTATCATTCAATCCTTTTTTGTCAAAATTAGTTAGTAATTAATGTTAATTTGTGGCAATCATCAGACGCAGGCGATTTCCAGTTTTTTTCGAATAATCCGCAATGTCGCCAATCAATTCAATAATCTCGTACCAGAACATTACATCAACCGGCTTCATTTTATCTTCAATCTCAAACATCTTGCTAACCAGCGTGTCTTCCAAAACATCTGCTTCATGTTCTGCATTAGAGACCTGATCAATCATTTCCAGCATTTTATCGATTTCATGCCTGCCGAATCCTGATTCCAGCACATCTCCAAATTCCTGTGATAGTCCCTGAGTCATCAGACATACATGCTGCGCTTTTTCCACTAACTGGATCACGTCCGGCCACAATTCGGAAGGAAGACGCATTTTTCTAAGTGTGAGCAAATTTACAATATCCTGAGCCACATCCGCGATTGTATCCTGCATATCAAGCATTTCCAGCAAATCACGTCGATTTATCGGCATGAAAATACTTCCGGGCAGGTGATTTCGTACTTCGTTTTTGATTGCGTCTGCTTCTTCTTCTGCCTGGATTACCTGCTGCTGTATCTCTTCGACTTTTGTATGATCCTGTTGATGCAGAGCATCAAAAAATTCTTTAAGCGGAGCAACACTTTCAACCACTTTGTCCATGTGATTCCTCAGTGGCTTAAAGGGAGGCTTGGCAAACATTGAACTGATATTAATCATAAAACAACCTTTGTTTAATTAAATTACGCAGTACAAAATATATTAAAAAATTAATTATATCAATTACCATTTGAATTGTTAGTTTGAAAACCACCGCTCTGCAAGTACATATCTCTTCGGGCTTCTTCCAGATCGGAGGAAATCATTTCACTGATTAACTTCTTTAAATCGCAGGTAGGCGTCCATCCCAGTTTTTCTCTGGCTTTGCTTGCATCACCAATCAGCAAATCTACTTCAGTCGGACGGAAATATGCGGGATCAACAGAAACAATTATTCCTCCTGATTGAGCGTTTTTACCAATTTCATCCACTCCGCTTCCGGACCATTCCAGGGAGATTCCAACTTCAGCAAAGGCTTGTGTGGCAAAATCCCTGATTGAAGTGCTTATTCCGGTAGCCAGCACGAAGTCTTCCGGTTCATTATGCTGCATAATCCGCCACATTCCTTCCACAAAGTCTTCTGCATGACCCCAATCTCGTTTAGCGTCAAGGTTACCGAGATAAAGTCTTTGCTGTTCACCAAGAGATATTCGAGCCGCGGCACGAGTTATTTTCCTGGTGACGAATGTTTCACCTCTGATGGGTGACTCATGATTGAAGAGTATTCCGTTGCAGGCAAAGATATTATATGCTTCACGATAGTTGATGGTGATCCAATAAGCATAAAGTTTGGCAACACCGTATGGTGAACGAGGATAAAATGGAGTTTTTTCATTTTGAGGATCTTCCTGTGCCAGTCCATAAAGTTCACTGGTTGAGGCTTGGTAGAATCTGGTTTTATCAGCTATCCCCAAAAGTCGGATTGCTTCCAATAGTCTTAATGTACCAAGCGCGTCAGCATTTGCTGTGTATTCCGGTGTTTCAAATGAAACCAATACATGACTTTGTGCAGCCAAATTGTATATTTCATCAGGCTGAATTTCCTGTATGATCCTGATTAAATTAGTGGAATCAGTCAGGTCACCATGGTGTAAAACAAAATTTCTTTTGTCCACATGTGGATCCTGATACAGATGATCGATGCGGGCGGTGTTAAAACTGGATGAGCGTCTTTTAAGACCATGAACAAGATATCCTTTTTTTAACAACAGTTCCGCAAGATAAGCACCATCCTGACCTGTGATTCCTGTGATAAGCGCGACTTTATCCATATTTTATAATTAAGATTTACAATTAAAGTAAGATGCGATTGTATAAAGTAAAAAATGATAATCTTGCTTTTCATTCCCCGATCGAGTCGAGGACAAGCATTTCAGACACTTACAGGTTTCTGGATCCCCACTTTCGCGGGAATGACAGATTTTTGTGATTTTCATCAAGTAAGAATTCAATATTATTCAGAGGCAGAAAGTTCTGAAGTGTGTACATTACGTAGAGCTTTGCTGACATAATTTAATCCTGTTTCAAGTTCTTCATCTGAGATATTCAGAGGCGGTAAAAAACGCAGAACATCCGGACCGGCAATCAAAAGCAGAACACCTTGTTCCTGACAGGCTGTAACCATTGCCGGCGCTTTACCTTTCCATGCTTTTGATAACACTGCTCCAAGCATCATTCCTCGACCGCGAATTGTTTCAAATAAACTTAGTTCATCATTCAGTGAGTCAAGGTGTTTTCTGATAACTGCACCTTTTTCCTGGACTTGCTGCATCATTTCAGGTGCGTTTATTTTTCGGAATGCTGCTGCTGCAACAGCTGTAACAATGGGGTTACCTCCAAAGGTGGTTCCATGGTCTCCGGGTTTGAATGCCTGTGCTACTTCCTCAGTACAGAGCATCGCTCCCAGAGGAAGACCGCCACCGAGTGCTTTGGCCATGGTTACTATATCCGGAGTTAAATCCGACAGAGTTGCTTCATGGTGTATCTTTTCTTCATTCAAAACTGCTCCTTCAGTCTCTTCAGAATCACGTGATTTTTCCCACTGATAACCGAATAATTTTCCGGTACGTCCCATTCCGCATTGAATTTCATCAAATATCAGCAGCGCCTGATGTTTGTTGCAAAGATCTCGCAGGTGTTGCAGAAATCCCGTTTTTGCCGGATTTACACCACCTTCACCCTGGATCGGTTCTATCATTACCGCGCATGTGTTTGGTCCAATCATTTCTGCTGCCGTATCAAAATCATTGAATGGACAGTAACGAAAACCCTTTGGCAGCGGTTCAAATCCCTGCTGGTATCGAGGCTGAGCTGTGGCGGTAACTGTTGTTAAGGTTCTTCCGTGAAATGATCCTTCAAAGGTCAGAATTTCTCGTTTCTCCTCCGAATGCACCAGGCTGGAAAATTTTCGAGCAATTTTGATTGCCGCTTCATTTGCTTCTGCTCCGGAATTGCAGAAAAAAACACGGTCGGCAAATGTTGCATTTACAAGCGCCTCCGCCAGCTTGATCGTGGGTTCTGTTAAAAAAAGATTTGTTGTGTGCCAGATTTTTCCTGCCTGATCATAAAGTTCGTTCTGAAGGTCTGGATCAAGGTGTCCTGAGCTGTTGACAGAAATGCCTGAACCAAGATCAATGTATTCATTGCCGTCTCTGTCCCATACTTTTGCTCCAAGGCCCCGGGATAAAATCAAGTTTGGTGAGTAGGTCGGCACAAACACTTTTTTGGCAGTTTCCAGCAATTTAGAGGTGTCAGCTCGGACGTTAACTGTTTTTGCAGAATCTTCTGTGTTGTTTGTCTGGTATTGCTGATTGAACCTGTTTTCAGCTTCAGAGAATTTTTCTGAAACAGAGTCACTGATATTTATCAGCCGTTCACGGTTTGTCATGCAAAATTCAACAAACAGATTTTCACTGACTGCCATGCGGATCATTCTGGGAAGAGCCTGATAAAGCCGCCTGAATGCGTTGCGAATCAGCTCTTCATTTTGCAGGGTATTTTTGGGAATGGTGCCAAGCTTTTCTTTGATCAGCTTGCGTATTCGCGGGAGTTGATCTTCCAGTTGCACAGAATGTTTGGTCAGTTGTTAATGGATTGATGTTGTATGAAGAAACTTAATACAAAATAACTTATTGAAATTGATCCATAATGCTAAATCATTAAGCTCACAGAATCAATCCTGGAATAGTGTAAATCTGATTCATAAATACAAATAGAAACAATTCTAAACTTGCCTGAATAACAAAAAACCGATTAAAATAATACTATAAAATAATCACTAAGTTATTAAATTTATGCAGGAAAAATTAATTTGCCAGCCATAAAATTCATAGAACGACTGGTTGTCCACTATCCAAAAACAATTCTGATTGTAACCATCCTGCTTGGATCAGCAGCATTCCCCAGCCTGTATTTTCTGGCAAATGATCCAAGCCCGCACCTTTTACCTCCCAGTCATCCTGCGCGTCATTCCTTGAAACAACTGCGTGAAGATTACACCGGGGCCAATCCGGGGGTTTTCATCATGCTTGAAGCAAAGGATACGATATTCAAAGCAGCAACACTGGAGCGTATCCAGAAACTGACTGAAGCAATCGAAAACCTGCAGCTGCTTGCTCCGCAAGACCTGGATGCTCTGAGAACAATTGCAGAACAAATGTCTGGAGAGGCAGGAGAGCAACTGAAGATGATTCTTCCAAAAGATATTAAAATACTGGATGAGATGTTTTGGATGGAATTTGATGAAATTCGGGAAACATTGGAAAATGCAGGCATCTGGCTTCCGGAATGGGATGAAACACTGCGGAATCTGGAGGTTCGTGCCAATCCTGTGGTGGAAGTGATTTCGTTGTCCAATACGGACAATATTCTGGGATCAGAGGATGGATTGGCAATTGAACCGATTTTTGAAGAAGTTCCGCAGACTTCTGCCGGAATGAACAGATTGCGCCGTCATGTTTTTGACAATGAATTGTTCAGAAACTATCTGTTCAGTGATGATGGAAGACGCACTGGAATATTTATGGAGTTGGCAATGGATGAGGAAGACACAGAAAATCTGTATGCGACTTATCTGGAGCTGGAAAGAATTTTTGAAGATAACCCGGGAGATGAAGCACATTTTATCGCTGGTTTCCCGATTGTTGCTGCTACGCTGCGTACTGTGATTGACCAGGACACAAAACGCTTTTTCCCTTTTGTTGCTTTGCTTGCCATATTTTTTCTCTGGCTGACTTTCAGGAGACCAAGTGGAGTGGCAGTTCCAATGATTGTGGTTGGATTCTCGATTTTGTTCACGCTTGCATTGATGGTTATTATTGATGTTCCGCTCAATACTATCACCTCCGCTTTGCCGGTTTTTCTGATTTCGATTGGAGTAGCAGACGGAATTCACATGTTTTCTGAATACCGTGACAATCGTCTGGAAGGACACACTCGTGAAACAGCTGTTTGCCTGATGCTGGATAAAATGGTGATGCCTGTGACAATGACCTCAATCACCACCGCGGCAGGTTTCTTTTCACTCACTGCCAGTGATATTGTACCGGTCAACACCTTTGGAATTTTTGTTGCAATTGGAACATTGCTGGCAATGTTGCTTTCTTTAATATTTATTCCAGCGTTATTGATGGTTCTTCCTGAGAAAAAAGCTGAAACACAGGAAAACACTGCAACCGAGGAGTCCAAACTCAAAGCAGTACATAAAGCCAATTTTATGGATTTACTGATCAAAAAATTTCTTGACGGCATCACCAGCTGGGTTGTTAAAAATTCCAAAATAATTTTGCTCGGAGCATTTGTAGTTTCAATGGTTTCCGTTTACGGATTATTACAAGTGGAGGTGGAAAGCAGTCTGGAAAGTTATTTTCAGCCAGACGCGCCCTTCGTGATGGCTAATCATGCAATGCAGAAAATGACAGGCAGCCGTACGATCAATATTGTGATCACAAAATATGATGAAAATGAGCCATGGAAAAATCCGGAAAATTTGAAAATTGTTGAGGAATTACAACATTTTCTGTCGAAGGAAGATCGAGTAAAACGAACATTCTCGCTTGTTGATTTGATAAAGCGCATCAGCTATGCTTTTAACGAGAATCGCGATGAATATAACCGTTTGCCTGAAGCAATTGAATTAGTGAAGAGTGAAGAAGTTGTAACAGAAAACGGTCAATCACAATTGCAAGCTGTTGAGCGGGAAGTAAGTGGTAGAGAATTAGTGGCACAGTATCTAGTATTGTACGAAAACTCAGGTGGAGATGTACTTTCAGATGTGGTTGACAGCGAGTACAGCAATTTAAATTTAGCAGTCACCATCAGTTCAAATTCAACAATTGAGGAGGAAAAACTTTTACTGCGCATTGAAGATTATACCTCACAGCATTTCCCTTCTAGTTTCAAGCTGACTTCAACAGGAATGGTTCCGATTAATGTGGCAACCAGTGTTGAAGTGGTTTCCAGTCAAATCCGCAGTTTATCCGGATCAATACTGGCGGTTTTTGTCATGCTGATATTGATTTTCCGTTCCATTTATCGCGGCATGATCGGTATGGCTCCGCTTATTTTCACTGTGCTGTTTAATTTTGGAGTAATGGGATATTTTGGAGTTTACCTGGATATTGGAACGGCTCTAGTCAGCAGTATTGTGATTGGAATTGGAGTGGATTACAGTATTCACTACCTCTCACGCATGTTGCGTGAATTATCATTAGGAATTGATCTGCAACAGGCAATTTCAAAAACAGTCAGACGCAGCGGCAAGGCAATCACCTCAAACGCGGTTACAGTCGGATTTGGATTTTTAGCCTTGAGTGTGTCTGAGTTTTTACCTTTGGTAACACTCAGTTGGATGATCTGTCTTACTTTAATTATAAGCGCGTTGGCAACATTGATTTTAGTTCCCGCACTGGTAGTGACTTTCCCGAACGTTATAAATATAAAAGACGAACACTCCAAACAAATATAGCTTTGTTATCCTCACATTATGTCAAATTCATTAAAATCATTTCAAAAGCTGCAAACCAGCCTCAATCAAGTTATTTTAGGTCAGGAACGCCTGATAGAGCGTTTGTTAATTGTATTACTTGCAGACGGTCATCTTCTGGTTGAAGGTGCGCCCGGTCTTGCCAAAACCCGGGCTATAAAAGCGCTAGGAAACAAAATTGAGGGAGATTTTCAGAGAATACAGTTCACGCCTGATTTGCTGCCTGCGGATGTAACAGGGACAGATATATATCGTCCTCAAGATGGCAGTTTTCAATTTCAGGCAGGGCCTGTGTTTCATAACCTTGTGTTGGCTGATGAAATCAATCGTGCACCGGCAAAGGTACAGTCTGCTCTTTTGGAGGCTATGGGAGAACGTCAGGTGACTGTGGGAGGAAAAACATATCCTCTTCCGAAATTGTTTCTGGTGATGGCAACGCAAAATCCAATTGAGCAGGAAGGGACTTATCCTCTTCCGGAGGCACAGCTAGACCGGTTTTTGCTGCATGTGTTTATTGATTATCCTTCAGTGGAAAATGAGCTGAAAATTATGCGTTTGGTACACAATGAAGAATTGTATGGTGAAAAGTCAGTAAGCGAAAAAAATACTGTGGTTTCAAATGATTCTGGAGAATTGCCTGATGCACAGAGCATTTCAGCCAAGGACATTTTTCAGGCAAGAAATGAGGTTTTGAATACCTACATGTCTGCTGAGATTGAACGATATCTTGTGGAAATAATTGCTGCTACCAGAACTCCGGAAAGGTACAGCGACGAATTGGCAAGACTGATCACATGGGGAGCAAGTCCCAGGGGATCTCTCTCGCTTGACAGATGTTCTCGCGCACGTGCCTGGCTGCGTGAGCGTGATTTTGTTACTCCGGAAGATATACAGGATTTAGCCGAAGATGTGCTGCGCCACAGAATTATAGAAAGTTATGAAGCTGAATCAGATGGATTTACTCCGGATGATGTTATAAAAAAGATTCTTGCAAAAATACCTGTACCTTAATTCATCTATCAATTTTTAAATGATACAATATCATTCAATTCAAGCATGAATAATTCAGAACAAAATAATGGTATTTGGCTTGGTAAAATGGAACTGCCGGAAATGTTCAGGATTGCAAATAAAAAAGTTCCTTCTTCACCATCAAAAAAAGCAGGAACTCTTGGTGGGCCATATTTAACCAAACTAAAAGGAAGAGGGATGGAATTTGCCGAAGCACGAACTTATCAGCCTGGAGATGATGTGCGTCATATTGACTGGCGGGTTACTGCAAGGACAGGACGGACACATACAAAATTATACAGAGAAGAACGAGAACGTCCTGTGATGCTGGTGCTGGATCAGGGGCGTCAGATGTTTTTTGGGTCACGCAAAAGCTTAAAGTCTGTACAAGCATCACGCATGGCGGCATTGATGGGATGGAGAGCGCTTTTAAGAGGAGATAGAGTTGGGGGTATTTTGTTTTCTGAAACAATGCATTATGAGTTCAGACCAAGAGGCGATCGACGGCAATACCTGCGTTTGTTGGCAAAAATAATGACAGAGCATAACCACATTGCCGATCAGATGAAGGAGGATCAATGGAGTTTTGACAAAAAATTCATGTTTGCTGAGGCTTTAAGGCGTGTACGTCACGTTGTCCAACCCGGAAGTCTGGTGTATATTTTCAGTGACTTTTCCGGATTTGATCAGGAATGCATGAAACACATGACACAACTGTCAAAACATAATCAAGTGGAAGCGTATTTAGTCTCGGATCCTTTGGAAAAAGCAGCCCCATCTTCCGGACATTACGCAATGAGTGACGGTACATCAACCGCCTGGGTAAATTCGAACAATAAACATACCAGAAATCTTTATGCAACATCTTTTGAAAATCATCAAAATAGTTTATCGAATGAGTTGCGATTGTGCGGGGTTACTTTGAATTTACTGAGTACTGTGGATACTTTAAATCAGTTAAGCAAATAATCATGCAAATCTGAAAAGTTGTATTCGCAACTGGATTCAATCAGTTATAGCCATTCTAATGCCTGTAGAAAATCCTCTTTTAAAATTAAAAGATATTCATTTGCCGCCACCTGTTTCATTTTGGCCTCCTGCGCCGGGATGGTGGATTTTAGCGCTTTTATTCACATTAGTTCTGATTTTTGGCGGGCTTTGGCTGTTACGCCTTCATAAGCGGAGAAAACCAAAAAATGAGGCGTTGAAAATACTGAAAGAACTGCAAATTCAGTTTGAAAAAGCGCCTGATGAATTAGCATTATTGAGGAGTCTTTCTCAATTGCTCAGAAGATCGGCATTGACGTTTTATACCAACGAACAGGTGGCCTCACTGCATGGTACTGCATGGTTGGATTTTCTTGATAAAACAGGAAAAACTAAAGAATTTACACAGGGAGCAGGAAAAGTATTAGGTACAGTACTTTATCAGCAAAAAGCTGAACTTGAAATCGATGCTTTGTTTCCGCTTGTGAAGAAATGGATCAGTTCACCCCTGCATAATTACTGAAATCCAATTTGAAAAATGATTTTTTTAGAAGGCGGTGGATTTGAGTTTTTTTGGATTTGGGCAGCATGGTTTTGGCCGCTGCCTTTTTTGCTACGTTTGCTCCCTCCCCGTGAATATTCTGTACAGGCACTGCGAGTTCCTTTTTTTCAAAGAATCGCAGATTTACCTCAAGCATCATTTTCTCAAAAAATATTTACAAAATCTTTAATTTTAGCCGCATTTGTCTGGAGTTTAATTGTTTTAGCATCGATGCGACCACAGTGGGTTGGTGATGCAGTGGAACTGCCTTTATCCGGACGCAGTGTGATGCTTGCTGTGGATCTTTCCGGAAGCATGAAGGAGAAGGATATGGAACTTCAAGGCAGTGCTGTTACACGGCTTGAAATTGTTAAATCTGTATTAAGACCATTTATAGATCGTAGAAAAGGTGACCGGCTGGGATTGATTTTATTTGGCGATCAGGCATATTTACAAACACCTTTGACCTTTGACCGGGAAACATTGGGACAAATGCTGGAAGAGTCAGAGCTGGGACTTGCCGGTCAGCGCACAGCAATCGGCAACGCAATAGGATTGGCGGTAAAGCGAATGAAGGATCTTCCTGATTCACAGAAAGTATTAATATTACTTACAGATGGTCAAAATACTGCAGGTGAAGTTTCTCCGGAAGTCGCCGGACAACTGGCAAAACAAACCGGAGTACGAATACATACTATCGGTGTTGGCGCTGATGAAGCCTGGCTGCGTACCTTTTTGGGCACACAAAAAATAAATCCCTCTGCCGAACTGGATGAAGTGATGCTGCAATCATTAGCAAGCCTGACAGGGGGGAGCTATTACCGGGCACGAAGTACAGAAGAACTGGAAAAAATTTACGCGATGATTGATGTAATTGAACCTGTTGAAAGAGAAAAAGAGGTTTTCCGACCACGTCAGGCATTGTTTTTTTGGCCGCTTGGTTTTGCAGTACTGATAATTGGAATTTGGGTTTGGGTTTTAATGTATCGAAAATGATCCTGAATTTCTGATGCAACCTGGTTAAAGAGTCTAAGGATTATTTTAATTTGGTATTACTGTTTTCGAATCGTGTTTGCTTTGAGGTTTTTCCCAGACTGTCATTAATTATCAATAAAAACTGACTAACGTGTTGTTTTCAGAATTTCATTTCTTGCGTCCATTATGGTTGATAGCAATACCTCTTGTCTGGTGGATGGTCTTCCGTTTGTTGAGTAAATGGTGGCGCAAAGGTGAATGGGATAAGGAGGTCGACCCTCATTTACTGGAGTTTCTAGCGACAAGCCCATTACAACAGAAACGAAGACTGCTGCCATGGGCAATGTGTTTTGCAGGTACACTGCTTTTGCTGGCCCTCGCTGGTCCGGTATGGCAAAAAAAATCACAGCCATTGCTGAAGAAAACACAGGCCAGAGTGCTTGTATTGGATTTGTCTTATTCCATGCTTGCTGCGGATATCAAACCAACACGAATTGAACGGGCACGTTATAAATTAGAGGATTTACTGAATCGTTTTGTCGAGGGAGAAACCGCACTTGTCGGATACGCCGGAGAAGCATTTGTTATAAGTCCTTTAACACATGATCCACTTACCATTTCTGCTCTTCTTCCAGGATTACATCCGAATATAATGCCTGTTCCAGGAAGCCGCCCGGAACTGGCTGTTGGGCTTGCCACAGAATTGTTGAACAGAAGCAGAGCTACAACAGGTCACATTATTCTAATTACAGATGGAATTGAAGAATCCGAAATATCTGCTGTTATAAAAAATGCTGGTTCGGATCGTCTTACTATACTTGCGGTCGGAACTGAATCAGGATCACCGATTGCACTGCCTGCAGGCGGTTTTTTAAAAGATAAAAACGGTGCTATTGTAATTCCAAAATTGAATATGATTCCATTGAAAAAACTGGTCGATCAAACTCAAGGAGAATTAACTGTATTAAGTCCTGATGATCAGGATGTTGATACAATTATCTCGGTGGAGACTTCAGCAGTTAATTTTGTAGAAGATCAGCAGCAAAGAACAGCGGATATGTGGAATGAAGAAGGACCATGGCTGCTGCTGCTGGTTTTGCCGTTGACTGCTTTGTTATTTCGTCGAGGGGTATTATTTTCACTGGGAATCATTGTATTTACTTCAGTTTTTGCATCTCCAAGTATGGTTATGGCATTCGGTTGGGATGATTTGTGGTTGCGTCCTGACCGGCAGGCATCAAAGCTGTTTGAGCAGGGAGAAACAAAACAAGCGTCAGAACTGTTCGAAAATGACGAATGGAAAGGGGCTGCAGCATATCGTTCCGGAGATTATCAGCAAGCAATTGATCAGTTTTCAAAGCAGGATAATCCCAGAGCTAATTTCAACCGGGGAAATGCTTTAGCCTTTGCAGGACGTTTACAGGACGCTCTTAAGGCTTATCAGCAGGTATTATCAGACGATCCTCAACATCAGGATGCTCAATTTAATAAGGAATTGATTGAAGAATTGCTAAAAAAACAGCAGAAAAAACAGCAGCAAAACAAACAAAATAAACAGGATAAGAAAAAACAGCAACAGCAGCGTGATTCTTCTGGTAATCAGGATCAGTCAGCAGGAGATCCGGAACAGAAACCGGAAGCAGAAAAAAATGAGTCTGACAAGCAGCAGTCAAAAGACTCACAAGATAAAATGAATGAACAAAAGAATGAGGATGAAAAAGATAAAAGAAATCAAGAGGATGAAAAAGACGAATTTGCTGATAAGCAAAATAATCAGAAATCAGCTGATCAATCAAAACAGCAAAATATTGCCGCAAATGAAAACAGCGATTTAACTCCGGAAGAACGTTCCAGACAACAAAATATGGAGCAGTGGCTGAGAAAAATTCCAGATGATCCCGGACGCCTGTTACGAAACAAAATGAAGAGGGAATATCAACGTCGAAGTAAAAAACAAAATCACAACAAACAGTACTGGTAATCGATGAAGAAGTTAATATTTCTTGGATTGCTGTTATTTTTGACTAATCCACTGATGGGTGAAGTCACTTCATGGGTTAACAAAAATCCTGTTAAGGTAGGAGATTTGTTTCAGCTGCATGTTGAAGCAAAAAATGTTGATGATCCGCAAGAACCTGATTTAAGCCGAATCAAGGGATTGCAAATACTTAATCGCAGTGTGCAAAATAAAACTTCAATAGTTGGTACCTCTTTCACCAGCACAGTGAGCTGGTCCTATGTTTTGATTGCTCCTGACGCGGGGGAATATCTAATTCCTCCTTTAAAGATTGGAAATGAAAAAACTGCTCCTATTTTATTGAAAGCAGTTGAATCAACCTCGAAATCGAAACAGGATGTGGTTCAGTTGGAAGTTATTGCGGAGCCAAAAAAAGTATATCCTCAGCAACAGGTTCTTGTTCGAATACGGATTATCAGAAGCGGAATTGAACTAGAAAATGAAACAATTACACCATTAGAACCAGCAGGAGCACATGTTGAAAAAGTGCATCAGACGACGCATCAGACGTTCAAAAACGGTAAAAAACAAATAATTACTGAGATAACATATGCTGTATTTGCTGAAAAAAGCGGGACACTCATTATTCCTCAGCTTCGTTATCATGGTGACAAGAGACAAGGCGGTACAACACAAAGGAATTTTGGAAATTTCGGTAATTTCGGTAATTTCGGAAATTTATTTCAAACCAGAGGGCAGAGAATTTTCAGCACGAGCGAACCGCAAACTATAGAGGTTCAGTCATTGCCAAAACAAAACACCGGTTGGTGGCTGCCTGCTAAAGAAGTGAAAGTCAATCAACAGTGGCAGCCTGACCCTCCTGTTTTTAAAGTTGGTGAACCTGTGACAAGAACAGTTACAATAATTGCAGATGGTGTGTCAGGAAATCAAATTCCGGAATTGTCATTTCAATTTCCGGATACATTGAAAGGTTATGCAGATCAGCCTCAGATTGAAACGCAACAAACACCAAAAGGACTTAAAGGAATTCGCAAGGAAAAGTGGGCACTCATACCAAGCCAACCTGGGGAAATTACTCTTCCGAAAATATCAGTCAGCTGGTGGGATGTAACAAAAAATCAATTCCGGACAGCAATCATTCCTTCAAAGGTAATTCAGGTTCATCCTGTTTCAAAAAGCTCAAAGGAAAACATCTCACAAAAAGCAGCTGATACACAAAAAAATAAAAGTACGGCAGTAGTTGCACAAAATACTGCAGATGCAAATAATTCAGCTAATCTATGGAAAGTTCTTACCATCGGATTTGCAATGCTTTGGGCAGGGACAATAATGATCTGGATTGTCAGCAAAAACAGGAAAACAAATAAAGAAGTTAGTATTGAAAACAATTTTAAACAAAAACAGCAAGTTGAGATTAAGTCTGCAGCAAAAAATGTGGAACAGGCATTATGCAGAGGCGAGCCTGTAGCAGTACAATCTGCCTTATTAAAATGGGGAAATTCTGTATGGACTGATGATCCTCCGGATGGTTTGGAAGAAATTGGAGATCGAATACCTGAATTAAAAAATGGTATCAAAACTCTTAACTCTGCCCTCTATGGAAATCATCAAAACGGGAAATCATTGAATGTTTTAAAAGAAGAATTTATTGCTATTTCTTCAACTGCCATGAAGATTAATAAAAGTGAAAAAGAGTCAAATTTGCCGCCACTTTATCCGGAGTAAACATGATTCAATATTTGAGTGATTTATTAAAGAATTTATTAAACGAGGAAATCCTGCAAGTAGGCCTGTCCGATGCGGTTGTCGAATCGTTTGTCAGGGGAGGACTAATACTGCTGGTTCTTGCAGCTTGCTGGATAGTGCATCAAGTAGCACAAGGGCCGTTAGTTCGTACATTTGAAAGATTATCCCGTTTCACAAATCAGCAATGGGACAATGTATTGGTGGATAAACATTTTTTTCAACGTGTGTTGTATTTCATTCCACTGATACTTCTTTATATTCTTACACCGCCAATATTGGTCGGCACAACCATGCTTCCCCTGAGTCAAACACTGATCAGTATTTTGTTATTAATAGCGGGTATGCTTGTTCTTGATGCATTACTTAATTCGCTGGTGGTAATCTATGGAAATTCAGCTGTTGCAAAGGAAATTTCAATTACTCCTTTTGTGCAGGTGCTGAAGCTGGTTCTGTATTTTGTGACAGCAATTTTGATACTTTCACTGCTGCTGCAGAAAACACCACTCTATTTGTTAAGCGGATTGGGTGCTTTGACAGCAGTTTTGATGTTTGTTTTTAAAGACATACTTATGGGTTTTGTAGCAGGAATTCAGTTAATTGCAAATAAAATGGTTGCTCCTGATGATTGGATTGAAATGCCAAAATACGGGGCTGATGGTGATGTGATTGAAATAACTCTGACTACAGTTAAAGTTAGGAATTTTGACAATACAATTACAACAATTCCTACATACGCCCTGATAAATGAATCTTTTAAAAATTGGCGGAACATGAATTTGTCAGGTGGAAGACGTATTAAAAGATTTGTGAACATTGATCTCAGCAGCATAAAGTTTTGCAGTACAGAAATGCTTGAACGTTTCAATCGTATTCAGCTAATCAGTAAGGACATACAGGATCGTCAACAGGAAATATTGGATTATAATAAGAAACATAATGTTGACGAAAGTACTCTGGTTAATGGCAGAAGATTGACTAATATCGGAGTCTTTCGAACATATGTTGAGGCGTATCTCCGGCAGCATCCGACGATACATCAGAAAATGACCTTCATTGTGCGTCAGCTCTCACCTGGAGAAAAAGGACTTCCGATCGAAATATATGTATTTTGCAAAGACACAAACTGGACTGCTTATGAGTCTGTACAAGCTGATATATTTGATCATATTTTGGCTGTTGTACCAGAATTTGATTTGCAGGTTTTTCAGGAACCTTCAGGCTCTGATTTTCAAAAAATTTCATCTACGCAATAAATCTGAAAATTGTTTGCTAAATGTAAAATGGAATAGATTATATTATATAATATTATTATGTTAAATTAATAAATACTTCATTTAAATAATAACAACATCATAATATAACCAATTCATAATATCATTTTAATACAATATATATTACCTACAAAAAGATGTCATATAATATTATAAATCTATAAATTATTTAAGCTTTTTATAATATAATAAATTCCCAATTACAACTGATTAATCTTTTATATAATCTATGCTGGATAGTGAGCAGATATTCAATATAAACAAGAAAAATCAGAGTTTAGATGGATTAGCAATAAAGATTATTAAGTCTGTAATAAATTATCAATATTGAACTTTATTGTAACGATTGAAATTCCCATAATATCTATCAACCACTGTAGTATCTGCATAAAATATGAATTATATTGATAATGAAAAATCTCTTAAGTAGATTAGTATATAAATTGCGTTTATATACTATATCATTATTATGTATATATAATAAATAAATAATAATATTAAAACTTTTAATACAGTGACAAAATTTGATAAACACACATGTTTGATCGTAGATGATTACAGTACTGCACGTCGTTTAATAAAAAATGCGCTCCAACAAATGGGTTTTTCATGTCTTGAAGCAGAAAACGGTGAACAGGCATTGACTCTCATTCAGCAAACTGCTTTAAATCTGGTTATTGCTGACGTAAAGATGCCTAAAATAAATGGATTGGCACTATTGAAAGAAATACGTTCTGACGACAATATGAAGGATCTTCCGGTTGTGTTGACAATGATGGAGCCATTTGAAGACTTGATTACAGAAGCAGAAAAGTTGGGAATGAATGACTATCTTATAAAACCTTTTGATGTTTTTACTCTGTCAAAAGTACTGGATAAAGTAATCAAAACTACAGGAGGAGAGTCTTTATAGGTCCGAATGGAGCAAATTCCTAAAGTTCGCTGTATAAAATGCAAATTCTACCAGGTGTCGTGGGACGCTGACAGACCTTATGGATGTGCTAAATTGGGGTTTAAGTCGAGGATTGAGCCGTCTATCTATGTGATAAAAATTTCAGGTAATATATGTCAAAGTTTTAAAGCAAAAATACCACGTAAATGATTTTTGATTATAATGCTTTTTCACCGGATTCACCTGTACGAATACGGACAACTTGTTCAAGGTCAGTAACAAATATTTTACCGTCTCCAATTCTGCCAGTTTTGGCAGCAGACTGAATTGATTCAACTGATTTATCCAGATCTTCATCTTTCACGACTATTTCTATTTTAACTTTAGGTAGAAAATCAACAATGTATTCTGCTCCACGGTACAATTCTGTATGGCCTTTTTGTCGTCCAAAACCCTTTACTTCGATTACAGTCATTCCATGGATACCAACAATACCCAGATTTTCTTTGACTTCTTCAAGTTTGAAAGGCTTTATAATCGCTTCAATTTTTTTCATTTAAGGTCTCTTTTGATTTATGGATAAGTCAGAACTTACAAAGATTATGGGACTTTATCAGTCTCATTTGCAAGTAAAAAAATTATTGTCTCCAGCAACTATCTCTCTTTATCTCAATTCAATTAAAATGTTTGTAAATTTTTGTGAGAAATTCCATTTAAAATTAGCAATACCTGAGGAATGGAAGATTGAAAACCTGGGCGTCAGAGAACTTGAAGCATTCCTGCAGCATCATATTGATGTACTCAAATGGAAAAGAAGCACAATGGTTACATGTGTCAGTGGAATAAAGGGATTTTATCAATATTTAGCTGAAACTGAAAATATCAAGAACCCTATTCAGCATTTTAAACTTCCAAGAAATATCAGCGAAATTGGACAACAGAAAATTGACATTAATATAATAAATCAACTATTTCAGTATTCTGCAGAATACTCACTACAAGGATTACAACAAAGACTCCTGCTGGAGTTCATATATGGTTTAGGGATGTCGCTTGCAAAATTAGTTAAGATCAACTCAGCTGTTCCGGAACTGGATGAAGGTCAGGTGCGTTTATATTTTATGAACTCAAAGTATCGAGATATTCCGTTCAGTCCATTATCAATCAACATACTCAAATCATATTTGAAAATGATTGATAATATCGATGGACATCAAGCATTTTGGGTGAACCAAAAAGGAAAACATTTGACTGCCGCACAATTACAAAATCTGCTAAAAAAATATTTTGTGAAACATAATTTGTCACCGATAAGCGCCAATGAATTACGAGATTTATCTGTGCAGCATTTTTCAGGAGAAGGTGCTGATGTTCGTTCATTACAAACACTCAGACAGCTAAAGCAACTGCGAAGATTACAGTCTTTGAAAGGATCAAACTTTGGGCATCTACAAAAGAAGTTCAGGAATAAACATTTAAGAAATTCAACACTTAAGAGTGAATAACTAATATCCAGGAATTCAATTAAATACCTCAGTGAGAAAACAAGCTGCTTTCCCATCCTCCATCCTTATCTCCATACCCATGAATCAATAATTCTACCAGGCCGGGAAGAATAGATTGCGCCTTTTGATTCAATTCCTTGATGGTTGTACCTGATTTTAATAGAGGACGGTTTTCCATCATCTCCAACAATTTGCGGTAAATATTTATTAAATACAAAACATCATTGGCAGCATATTCCAGCTGTTTTTTTGTGAGATTTTTACTGTCCCAATTGGTTTGTTGTTGTTCTTTATTGAGTTGATGTCCCAGCAGTTCCAAAGCCAGGTCTTTTAGTCCATGATCCTGAGTATAGGTACGGATGAGTTTACTCATAACTTTCGTGCATCGAAAGGGTTCCACTTCTATATTAAGAGAAGTTTTGATGAAAGCCACATCGCTAATGGCAAAATGAAATACTTTTGTTACATCATGATTTGATAACAGACGATTTAAGTTAGGCGTTGTCTGTTTTTTTTCTGGTTTCACTAGACAAACATTCTTTTTATCATCACAAATTTGAACCAAACACACTTCATCTCGAAATAATCGAAGTCCGTGCAATTCTGTATCAACAGCAATTTCCGATTCTTGCAAATAAGATTCAAGTAAATTATCAGGAATATCTGATGTTAAGGCATAGGACATTGTGATTCCGAATTTCTTTCCTTATTTATTGAAAGGTGGTTGAAAATTAATCATTGATCTAATTTGATTAAATTTATATGTTCGATTTGTGTCATTATCAAACATATAAATTTATCATTTGCAGACTTAATATCTTTCCCATATTCTTCATTATAACAGCAAAAAAACATAATTTTTATAAAATTCCAAATTTTGGATGCTCAGATCTTGCTGTATTAACCAAAATAGCATTTCTCACCCCTGTAACTTGTGTATATAATAGATTTATGACTGTAGTCGAATTATGCACTTTTTTTCAGATGATGCTATGCCCATGCCGGAAATGCCACTAAACCAGGGCACAATCATTGTTATACCCAATCCTATTAGAGAGAGTCTTTGACTTTGTAAATGCATTTAGGAAAAAGCTTCTCTTACAGAAGGATCATTCCAGCTTTTTAAATTAAATACCATGTTTTCCATTTCCGGCATTACTATTACTGCTAACCATAGCCAGATAATATTTCCAGTTAACAGTATGATTTAACAAAGATAAATTGTATTTGGATGGTGTATCCACAAATACTTTATCTGTAATTGCTCCAGTATACTGATTAGCAAAAATAGCACAGCAATTATTGGAAAATAGTGTGAGAAGAAAAGGGTGAAAAGGGGTGCTGGAATATAAGTGTGTGTATTGTGTTATTTCCGGAGAAGTAATTATTGGAAGTGTTCTGAAGGCCAATGGTGCTAAAATAATACCGGAAACAAACATTCCACCTGTGATTATACTCCAATTTGTTCAGTAAATGAAGTGGTATATTTTTTTGAATTCTGGCATTATTTTTGTTTTATAGAATATATTAACATAATAATAATTATAATAATATATTTTAATTCTGATCATGAACAATATTATAAATTACATAATCTAAAACCTTATAATTTTGCAAATTACCTTTAAGCATTTTATACATTTGTAAATCAATTCAACTGCTCGTTAACATGCAAGTCTTAATTGCCAAATAATCCAATGTATTGATATTAAAATTTAAGTACCATCACACGCGTTGTCGGTAAAATGTTCGTAAATATAACCAAATGTCCTTGATTTCTGTATGTGTCATTTAACCAATTCTCACCATATCATGAATGGATCTCTATGAGAACCGTCATGATTTATTCCTGCACGAATGACTGACATATAATCATTTCCTATACACTCACCTTGACCGGATTATATTCCCAAAATATATTGTTTACATTTGTAAATGCTGGTAAATAGCCAAATTTATAACATCTATAAAGAGATTACCACTACAGTCGACATACCCAATTGCCAACTATTTTTAATTTTTTTGTACATATCAATAAATCATTCTCTGATCATATCCGGTACTGATTATTCTTGTGTATTCTGATAGACCTTAATGTATTTAATATAAGGAAATAAGTTAAAGGTTGGTGCCGAGAGCGGGACTCGAACCCGCACGGGCATAGCCCACTGCCCCCTCAAGACAGCGTGTCTACCTGTTCCACCACCTCGGCATGATATGAGGTAGATTATTTTAAGCTTTGTTATTGTTTTGGTTCAAGTTATTTGTTTTAAATTAACTCAGTTTAAGATTTATTATTTGTTGTTTTATATTGTTATATATTATATTAACATAATATACTTATATTATATAATATCAATTTATATAAAATCAACATATTTAGATGATCCAACCGGATTTATTTAATCATTTACCTTGTTTTAGTATATTCATAAAGCACGTTTCCATCGCTGTCATGCATACTAAAATATAGTTTATGACTGCTGATTTCAATCCAGACAAAACCTGTATCATTATATGTAAATTTACTTAAAGCCTCTGATTTATTTAACCTTTCTCTTTCACTGGCAGATCGATAGTGCTTAGCCCCGGCACCACTGACAACATACTCTGTAGGTATGTTACCATGCTGTAAATGTGCTAAATGATGATTATGTCCTGATAAATACAAATCTACTCGTCCTTCCAAAAACCAGTCCCAATATAGTCTTGTAAAGAAATCCGTGTCTCCATGTGTTCCATTTGAAAATACAGAGTGGTGTCCAAATGCTATTGTCCAAGGACGAGCTGCTTCGTCCTTTACGTATTCAGAGTCATCAATGTCCAGGTAATTTCTTAATCTTTCTGAAGAAAATGGACAACTTGTATTAATACCAAAAAATCGTGCCGTTTCTGTTTTAAAAGAATATTCATAATTAGGCATGCGCCACTTGTCACTGTCAATGCTGTGCATTACTTGTGAAAGCGCATCCCACCTTATATCGTGATTCCCTAATACCGCAAAAAATGGTTTGTTTATCTCATTGTAAACATTAACAAATTTCGACTCAAACTGAGTATCCATGTATGATTTCAGACCATCATCATAAAAATTGTCACCAAGCATTAATACCATGTCACAACCCGAACTTTTGCACACTTGAGCCATTCCATTTGCAACTTTGTGTTGTTCTTCATCACCTGTGCCGGTATCGCCTAAAGCAATAAAACGAATTGTATCTGAGTTAAGAAGTTTAATGTTTATTGGGACAACATTTTCAGGCAGCTGAAAACAACCGACTTTGCTGCCCAATTCATGAAGCTTATATCCTCCTGTAATTCCGCCTCCCAGCAGCAAAATCATTAATATCAACTTGAACCAAAACCTTAACCGCCTTTTACTAATAATTTGTTCCATTAATTATTTTCTATTAACACTAATCTGGGGATATTCTATCAATGTCAGTAATTGCTCTAATGTTGGATCACGTAAACCAAGTTGGTGCAAACTTTTTACAGTATTCTGCACATAATCGTGGCATGTTCCACATGTTCCCTCTGCCTTCACTACCCTTTCAGCAATTTCTTCAAGTTCAAGGTCTGGAAGGTAATGCTCATGTTCCTGGTTTATCACAAATGTAATGGCCGAAACTGTTTCCCAGTCACTTTTCACACTGACCCATGTAGGAATATATGTTTCAGCAAACATTTCTCTTTCCCAAATAATCTGTAATTCTGAGTGTATATTTTCCGTAGCAATTCGGTAAGCCATGCCCTGACAACTTCCTCCTTTATCCAGTCCAAATACTAATCCGTGATAGTCCGGTGTTCCTCTATAAACTATTGATTTTAAACATAAACGTCTATGATATCCCGAGACAATTCCTGTACGTTTATCTGCAAGTTTAAAGTCAGGATTCCACATCAATGAACCATAACCAAAAACCCATACTCCTTCTTTCAGGTTTTGACCTTTTAACATCTGCTGAACAGATGCTGACAGATCGTCTGAATTCATTGTTCTAATCAAATCTACTTCTTTTCCGGAACCCCATTGAAAGGATTCGTCCAAATCCACTTCGTTTTGTATTTTTTTGCCCATCAAACGATTTTATAACAGGGTTTGTACTCAGAATCACTGGACAATTTCATCCTTTTTTGCTCACAAAACGACAGTAGTAAATCATCCAGTTCACGCATAATTTTCGGGTCTCCGGAAATTTCAAACGGACCATATTTTTCAATGGAAATTATTACCTCATCCTTAATATTTCCTGAAACAATACCGGAAAACATCTTGCGCAGATTTTCTGCAAGTTTATGTTTTGGCTGTTCGTAATGCAAATTTAATGAAGACATGGCTTCATGACTGGGAAAAAATGGCCGCTGATGACCATGATCAATGTGAAGCATCCAGTTATAATAAAATGCATCTCCTGATTTTCTCCGGAATTCCCGCACATGTTTGATACCTGAATGAATTCTTCTTGCAACCAGTTCCGGATCATTAATTATGATTTCGTAATATTTTCTGGCATCATCTCCCAGGGTAGTACAAATAAATCCGTCAATTCGATCAAAATAAGCTCTGCTTTCAACAGGACCGGTAAAAATCAGAGGAAATGGTTGATCTTTATTGTTTGGATGCATCAGGATTCCAATTAAATATAATATTTCTTCTGTTGTTCCAACTGCTCCGGGAAAAACCACGAAACCGTGCCCTGTTCGCACAAATGCTTCAAGACGCTTCTCCATATCCGGCATGACAATCAGGTTATTTACAATAGGATTTGGAGATTCTGAAGCAATTATTCCGGGCTCAGTAATCCCAATATAGCGACCGTTTATATAACGCTGTTTAGCGTGAGCTATAGTAGCCCCTTTCATTGGACCTTTCATGGCTCCGGCTCCACAGCCGGTACAAATATTCAATTCACGCAACCCCAACTGATAACCAACCTTTTTGGTGTATTGATACTCGTCCTCACTGATTGAATGACCTCCCCAGCAAACTACCAAATTGGGATCTACCTGCTCTCTAAGTAGTCCTGTGTTTCGCAGTATATGGTATATAAAATCAGTAATTGCGGCAGAATCACTCAGATTATATCCACCTTTTTTCCTTATCTCTGTCCCCACATACACTATATCCCGCAAAACAGAAAAAAGATGCTCATTGATGCCCTGAATCAATTTGCCGTCAACAAAGGCCTGTGACGGGGCGTTACGGAGTTCCAGCTTGATGCTTCTTGTTTGCTGGACAACCTTGATGCTGAAATCCGGATAATTTTCCAACATTTCTTTTCCACTGTCAGTGCGACTGTCACTGTTAAGAACCGCCAGAGAACAACGACGGAACAATTCATTCAGTCCTCCGTTTTCCGGATCAGTGAGTTGTCGGATTTCCTGCTGTGAAAGAAAATCGAGAATACCTTTTGGACGGATACTGGCATCCATATTAAAATGTAGGAAAATTTATGTTTGAAACAAAAACTGAATTTGAAGAATCAGCAATGAATATGTATTTTAGACGCACCTATACTAATTTAGCGGTGCTGAAATTTCAACCAGGAGAGCGCATTATAGAGGGAAATAAATTCGCTGGTATTTTAAGTTTTACACTTTCGTTCACGGACTGACCAGTCCGTAATTCAAATTGCTCAACTAAACGGACTTCTTGATGGCGCACAGACTGAAGGCATTCCAGAGGCAGAACCGCCAACCGCAAAAGAACTTACGGAACGACGTGTTTCTCTGCTGCCGCATTCAGGACAACTGATTGGTGAGTCCATTTCTGAACTGCGTCTGAGCTCAGTAAAACCGCTTTCACATTGCCCGCACTGATAATCATAAAGTGGCATTACTTCTCCTTAAATGTGTATTGATATATCCTGCTTACATAATATCACACCAGAAGTGCAAATCAAAGCCTGGATTAAACAGTGTTTTCTTAAAAAGAATAATCTGTTTTATTAACCTTCAAATACAGAATCATACTCCCGACTTTTATATTTGAATATTAATACAAACTTGACAAGTAACCATTGTCAGATCATTCTGTTGTATATAGTCCAATTTAAATGCTTAAACAATCTATTAGCAAGAAACTGAATGGCTGATTTAGGTACAATTTCACTTATGGCTGCATTCGCGGTTTGTCTTTACGGAGCAGTTGTTCCTCACATTGGTATACGAAACAACAACTGGAATTTAATCCGTTCTGCACAAAACGCCAGCATACTGTCGTTTTTCCTGGTGGCAATAGCTTCAGGAATTTTGATTCATGCACTTGTAATCAGCGATTTCAGCATATTTTATGTGTGGAGACATTCCAGCACGGATATGCCTCTGATCTACAAAATTACATCATTCTGGGGTGGTCTGGAAGGATCACTGTTATTCTGGACTCTTGTTCAAAGTTTTTTTGCCATGATCGTAGCTTTCCGTTACCAGTACTCAAATCGTGAAATCATTCCGTATGTGATTACTACACTAAACGCAATAATGGCTTTTCTGCTGCTATTGTTGATCGGATGGTCAAATCCTTTGGATTTACAGGCAGTTATCCCCACAGAAGGACGTGGACTGAATCCACTTTTGCAGAATCCAGCAATGGCAGCCCATCCGCCTGCATTGTATCTGGGATTTATCGGATTCAGTGTACCATTTGCCTTTGCCATGGGCGGATTGATTCGGGGGAAAATGGATAATGAATGGGTACTCACAACACGACGCTGGACATTGATGTCCTGGTACTTCCTTGCATCCGGACTGATTTTAGGAGGACTATGGGCTTATGAGGAATTAGGCTGGGGAGGATTCTGGGCCTGGGATCCAGTGGAAAACGCGGCATTGATGCCATGGCTGACAGGTACAGCTTTTCTTCATTCTGTAATGATCCAGGAAAAACGTAACATGCTCAAAATCTGGAATGTGGTGCTGATCATTACCACATTTGGCCTGACAATTATCGGCACTTTTCTGACTCGTTCCGGAATCATCAATTCAGTTCATTCCTTTACTCAATCAGAAATTGGACCCGCCTTTTTAATTTACTTAGCACTGATTCTGATTGTGGGCTTTGCTTTGTTATTCAAGCGCATCCAGATGCTGGAATCCGAACACAAAATTGAATCAGTGCTCTGTAGAGAAAATGTTTTTCTAGCCCAAAATGTATTACTTGTAGGTATTGCTTTTACAGTTTTGCTGGGCACAACATTTCCTTTACTGGCAGAAGCAGTTCGCGGAACCAAGCTCTCAATTCAAGCACCATTCTTCAATACCATTACAGCGCCAATGGGCTATGCTCTTTTATTTCTGATGGGTATAGGAATGCTGATTTCATGGCGAAAATCCAGCCTGGATAGTTTACGTAGAAACTTTCAAAACCCGATTATACTGGCAACTGTTGGCACTTTAATATCATTTTGGCTGATGTTTGAAAAAAATGTAAACTGGGGTGTTTATATCATTTTTTGGACAACAATTTTTGTAACTTCAACAATGGTTTTTGAAATTGTGAAAGCCGCAAACATAAAAGGCCGTCAAACTGACAGCAATATACTGATGGGAGCATTTTATGTGATTTCACGTAATCGCAGACGTTATGGAGGATTGCTGATTCATTTTGGAGTTGTGCTGATGTTCTTAAGCTTTGCAGGTACTTTTTTCAGTATTGAAAAAGATCTGACACTTGAAACTGGTGAATCCAGACAAATTGGAAATTATCGTCTGGAATTTCAAAATGTTAATGAATTCATGGTTGGCAATGCCCGGCACAGGGCGGCAATTGTAAAGGTTTTTGATTCAGAAGATAATTTACTTGAAGTTTTGAAACCCGCAAAAAGCTTTTATCCTACCCAACCGCAGCCATTGACTGAAGTTGCCATCCGTCGTACGTTCCTTGAAGATTTGTATCTTATTTTTTCCAGCGAAGATGGTGGTGAAAAAGGTTCTGTTACCCTTAGGGTTTTCATTAATCCACTTGTAGGATGGGCATGGATGGCCCTGCCGGTTTTTACTTTGGGTGTTGGAATATGCCTGGCTTACAGACCTAAAAGCCTTATTGCGCAGGAAACCATTAACAGAGAACGTTATCTGGCACTGCAGGAAGCTGGATAAATAGATCGTGTACTACTACCGCCTAAATGAGGTAGCTTCGAATTTGAGCTGAAGCCCTCTAAAGCTTAAAATAATTCCTTTCGTTTTGATCGGCCCGCTAACGCGGGTATACTAAAGTCATCGCATGAAGGCGATGATTTTTTTTCCCATTCCCCGAAAAGGATAATAATTTAACAAAGTAAAGCCAGCATAATTTATTAGTAACAGGAAAGTTGTTTTAACAATTCTTAAAACAATAATCGTAAAAGTAAATTACAGAATTTTGAGCTCATTTACATAACAATTTTAGAACTTAACTCTGTTGATGCAGATTATCTATTTTTTTCCTTTTTATATCTTATTGAAATAATTGAAATAAATTTACATATCGTATTTTTTTAATTTTTTTTATAAAAAGCTTGTATTTAACATTATTCGTAGTAATATACGCTGTACTTAGGGTAGTATGATCGTTTGTAGTACCCTTTCCTTCCTTTAATTTCTAACCATTAAACTAAGATTTTTTACCGATGAGATTTTATACCCTATTTATCTGCCTGCTGTTTCTTTATTTCATGTTGATAAACTTGATGCCTGCTTATGCTTACAAAGAAGTAAGCGTATCTGATGGAGGAATCATCACAGGTAAAGTCGTGTTCAAAGGCAGAGTTCCAAAACGTACTATCATTCCTACCAAAGACAAATCAGTTTGCGGGGGCATGAGAAAAGAACCAAAAATTCTTGTAGGAAAAAACAAGGGAGTGCAGGAAGGAATTGTTTATCTTAAAAAAGTAAAACAGGGCAAAGCCTGGCCTGCACAGGAATCAGCACCAGTACTGGACCAGAAAAACTGTAGATTCTCCCCAAATGTACAAATCATACGAAAAGGAGATCTTGAGATATTGAATTCTGATCCGGTACTTCACAACACACATGGATATCTTTGCAAAAAGCTGGGGAAACAGTGTAAACGTACTGTATTCAACTTGGCTCTACCTAATCAGGGCCAGACAATCAAGAAAAAACTCAAACGTGCAGGAACAGTGAAAGTTGACTGTGACGCGCACGGTTGGATGCTCGGATGGGTTCAGGTGGTAGACAATCCATACTATGCAATAACAGATAATGATGGAGCATTTACCATAACTGAAGTTCCACCTGGCAAGCACACCCTGGTGGCCTTCCAGGGATACACTGGAGGGGTAGAAATACCTTTAACAGTAAAGGCAGGTCAGCGTCTGGAAGTGGAGGCGCAACTTAAGAAGTAACTTCCTCCCAAGATACATTGGGTGGATTAATTTGCAATAGGAGGCAAATATGGCAAAAATACATCCTGATCAACAGGAGATGCATAAGGTCCTTGGAGGACAGAAACAGAAGCCAGACAATACAATGAGTATTTCGAGGCGCACGTTTCTACACAAATCAATCATTTCTGGTGGAGTAGTGGGCGCCGCCACTTATGGTTGGTGGCCTTTGGTTAATACCATTGATATTGCCCACGGAGCAAGTAATTTAAACTTCGCATGGGTTTCAGATACCCATCTCTATCCTAAAACCCTGAATACACGGTTTGTGGATAAAGCCGTAAGGGCTTTCAAGGAAGTGGAATCCATGAAACCAGATTTCATGATCTTTGGTGGTGACCTTGCACAGAAAGGTGATCCTGAAGAACTGAAACTTGGTGCTCAGTTACTGAAGGCTGTGACAGTGAAAAAAGTCTTCATTCCCGGAGAACATGACTGGTATCTTGACATGGGTGCACTTTGGACCAAAGAGTTTGGATCATCACCTTGGAGCTTTGACCTGAAAGGAGTACATTTTGTTGGCTTGGATACAGTCAGCAGGGCTCCGGATTACTGGAGTGCTAAAAATATGAGCCCAAAAGAACGTATGGGACATATGGAAGCACTTGATGGGTCAGTGGCTGGTCCTTGGGCCGGATTAGGACAGGAACAGCTCAAGTGGCTGGATACAGACCTTAGTGGTTTGAACAAGAGTCAGCCGATTGTGATCTTTTCACACAATCCTCTATATGAATACTATCCACCATGGAACTTCTGGGTTCGTGATTGGCGTGAAGTTCATGAGATTGTACGTCCTTACTCTAATGTAACCAATATTCATGGTCACACGCATCAGGTGCTTTACAATGAAATCGGCAGTATGCGTTCTATCGGTATGCTGGCAACATCATGGCCATGGCCCTATGCTCCGGAAGGTGTTCCTAAGCTGACAAAACCTCACGTCCGTGTAGATCCAGGAGATCCGTTTGACGGCGTCGGCTGGGCAAAACATCGCTGGTCACAGCAAGACCGCATCGATCATGATTATATGATGTGGGACAGAGATGTTTATGCTGATGCAACATGGGACTCAGGTACAGGAGACAATCCAGGTTTGGCCCTGAGAAGCAGAGTCGTTGATAAGATTTGGCAATATGAATAATATCTGATCAACAAGAAATGTGAATCGATGCAGGGCACGTGTCTAACAACAGCCTTGCTGGTAATTCGATAACCTGATATTCGGAGAAGGATATGCTAAAGAATAAATCCAAAATAATTTGGATCATAACTGTAACTTCACTGTTTGTTGGAGTGACTCTGTTTCTGCTGACTCCCGTGTCAGCTCACAAAAAACGTCACTCGGCAGCAGACATGCAGGCGTTTGATGACGCCTATATGGAAGTTGTAAAAATGGGTGATGCTTTGTTCCACGGGGGCGGTCCTCAGGATGAACTGGGAATCACTCTATCCAAAACAGGTATGGCATGCGCAATGTGTCATCCATTTGCTTCAGATGTACACCCCCATCAGTTCCCTAAATTCCAGGAACAAATGAGCGAAGTTGCTGGCTTACGGGAAATGATCAATTGGTGCATTGAAAAACCCAATGAAGGAGTAATGATTGGGATTGACAGTGAAGCAATGGTTGCTTTGGAGGCTTACATCATGTGGTCTCACAAAGGTACCATTATTGAGCCTGGTACTCACTAACAGACACTTACACAGTGTTTATATCTCATCGCGGTTTATTCCATTACCAGACTGGTAATGGATGGGCCGCAATGAGTTTTATCAAAGTAAACACAGTTCTGTTAATGGTACTATGAATCTCTTCAAAAATTTAAACCGGATAAGTTAATCCAATGTGTAATGCATATTTTCTGGATTGTCTTAATGAAAGTTGTTCAACCGGTTGAGCAAATTCACGTATAACTCAAAAAATAATTATAATGGCAGAAAATGCGAATGAGCACTTAGACGCATTGGTTGACAAGCCTCTTGTGCGTTTATGGCTGTACTGGGGTTTATTCTGGCTGATGTTCACCCCTACAATAGGAGTGACGATTTCTTCATATTTTAACTATCCGGATTACCTTGGCAATAGCCTGGAACTGCAGTTCGGCAGACTACGTCCGATGCATGTAAATGGAGTGATTTTCGGAGCGTTTTCCACTCTATTCATGGGACTTTGTTATTACATCGTCCCGCGTTTGACTGGAGTCAGAATGTGGCAGGAAAAGCTTGGGCATTGGCTGATGTGGGTATGGAACATTGGACTGGTGATCGGAATGATTTCACTGGCAATGGGTTACAATCAGGGGCTTGAAGCAGGTGAGTTCCCTGTTTTAGTTGATACTATATTTTTTGTGGTGGTTTCTCTGGCTACACTGCAGTTCATTTTGACTATTGCAAAACGTACAGAACCACAACTTTATGTAAGTCTGTGGTATCTGGTAGCAGCATTTGTCTGGACAGTTCTTAACCTGATACTAGGAAGCTTCATACTTCCATACTACATAACTGGTATTAACAGTGCTGCTTTTCACGGACTTTTTATTCATTACATAGTAGGCCTTTGGATCACTCCTGCCGGCTATGTCCTGATTTATTATTTTCTTCCAGCCAGTGTAAAAAATCCAATTTATAGCCACAAACTCTCACTTGTAGGTTTCTGGTCACTGGCACTCTTCTATCCATTTGTGGGGATACATCATTACCTTTACAGCCCCATTGCGGACTGGGCCGAAACACTAGCTATCATAACTTCGATGCTCCTTATTATCCCTGTTTGGACAGTCTTACAGAATTTTTTCGGTACTATGATTGGACGATGGCAGGATTTTGGACGAAACCTGCCTGCAAAATTCCTGATCATGGGGTCTCTGATGTATCTCGTAGGATGCTTTCAAGGATCAGTTGAGGCACTTCGTTCACTACAAGAGCCTACCCACTTTACAGACTTTGTAATCTCCCACTCACATTTAACTGTATTCGGAACCTTTGTTGTCTGGGCTATAGCAGGTACTATATACGTCTGGCCCAGAATTCATGATCAGGAGCTCTGGTCCTTCAAGATGGGTAACTGGTCTTTCTGGCTCATCACATTCGGAATTACAATTATGGGTCTTGTTCTGACCATGGGAGGTTTGATGCAGGGTACGATGTGGATGAAAGGAACTGAGTGGCTGGACACTGTTGTTGCTATGCGTCCATACTGGCTGGTCAGGACACTATCTGGGATCAGTATGGATATCGGAATATCCCTGTTGGTGTTTAACTTGATGAGAACCGCATTGGCAGGCTACAAAAATAATCAACATACTGCTCAGTTTGTAGCAGCTGGGGAGGCCGTATGAATCTTAAAAACGTTGCTTTGTTTGCGGGTTTTTTCTTTGCTACCCTTGCTATCTTCACACAGGGTGTTCTGCCTATGCTGGAACCCCAGTCGCGACAGGTAAAGGTAACAAAGGTTGTAAGGACAGATTTAGGTGAGCTGAAATGGATGGAACATGAAGCAACAAACTACACTGAATCTGAGCTGATAGGTCGACAAGTATATATCCGTGAAGGCTGCTGGTATTGCCATTCACAATATGTGCGTCCAGTTACAGGGGAAACTCGTCGCTGGGGGCCTGTCACGCAAGCTGGTGAGTACGCATTTGATATACCTCACCTGTTTTCTACCCGCCGAATAGGTCCGGATCTATCTCGTGTTGGACTTAAATACAGCGACGAGTGGCATCTTGCACACTTCTGGGATCCACGCATGGTAGTGCCTGACTCAATCATGCCTCGCTTTGCAGAATTGTTTGATGGGCCCTATGAAGGAATAAAAGTTGTTGAAGATGATGAAGGCAACAAGACCCTGGATAAAACAGCCAATTCAGGTAACATCTTTGATTTTTCCAGTAAGGAAAAAATAATGCTTACTCCAAACCAGCAAGGATTGGTCTATGTTGCAGAAAAAGGGAAATATCCTGTGATTTGGACACCAAATGAGGAATTCACAGGAGATTCAGTTAATGTCATTACAGAAACCGAGGAACTGAAAGGACTTGTTGATTACCTGCAAAAACTTGGCACAAACCGCGGTAAATGGCGTGATCGTTTTGAACCTCAGCAAATTGAAGCATCAATGGTTTCTATTCCACGTTCTGAGGAATGGATTGAATTCGGTCAGGAAGTCTACCAACGCAGATGCGAGGGCTGTCATGGAGACAAGGGTGACGGCAATGGTCCTGCAGCAACCTTTATGTATGAATTTCGTCCACGGAACTTTACAGCAGGCGTATTCAAGTTCAGTCTAACACCTTCAGGCTCTCTGCCACAGGATGGTGATCTCTGGAGGACAATTACCAGGGGTGTTCGGGGATCAGCAATGCCTTCATGGCACATGCTGCCCGATAAAGACCGTATTGCCGTTATACAGTACATCAAATATGAACTTGCTGTAGACAGAAGTGAGCCCGATGAACCATATGCTTATTTCACAGAGGAACCTGCTGAAGCACCAATATATATTGGACAGGCGCCTGATCCCTCTGAAGAAATTGTGGCACATGGCAAGGAAATCTGGCAGCAGGCAAAATGCTGGGAATGCCATGGAAATACCGGGAAAGGAGATGGTGAAAAGGCTGCAGGACTTGAAGACGATTTAGGATTTCCAATTCGACCGGCTGATTTGACTTCAGGCCAATTTAAGTCTGGTCCATCCGTCAAGGATATCTTCCGAACAGTGACAACCGGCCTGAGTGGCACCCCAATGCCTTCATTTGAAGATGCCTTTCCGGAAGAAGATCGCTGGGCTTTAGCTTACTTTGTGTTGTCACTTTCGGCCTTTACAGATCCACTGACGGGCAAACCAATGTTAATTGCACAGGAAGACAGAGATGCTCTTAATAATCCGGAACTCAAGGCAAACACCTCAAAACTAGCATATAAGCGAAGTTCTTTAAGTTACCTTGCAGGTCAATACGCCGGTGAGGCATGGGCAGGCCGCAAAGGAATTGAAATGCTAGAACCTGAAAATAAATAAGGGGATAACATGATCGAAGTTACAATGATCCAATTCTTTGTCGCACTTTTCATGAGCCTTGGTGCTGTGTGCATATTTATCTGGGCTGTGTTGTCTGGTCTCTTTACCGATGTGGAAGAGATTAAGTTACGTGCATATCAAGCTGAGGTCAACTCAGATGATTCAAAAAAATAACACATTTAAAAAATTCAGAAATGGAACAGCAAAATTCAAATCAGGAAAACATACCCCACCACGAACAGATTGAAGAATATGGCAGCGGACATATACAGGCACGACATGGCCGTATCAACAGCTGGCTGCTTGTAGTTTATGTTATTATGTTCGTCTGGGCAATTTATTATGGGTATGTTTATTGGGGAGGTCTTGGTCCTGGTTTAGACTATTAATATACCTGCCTTGATGATACTTAATTGTAAACACTAACAATTTCCACAATGAAAGGGAAACGTGGTAGCAGCAAAATTATTACTTGGTATTGCAGTATTTAATCTCATTTTTCTGTTTTCCGAAATTGCATTGAACGTTTTTGGCGTAGCTTTACTATAAACAGGAGTAATTATGACAACTGCAGAAGAAATGGCCTTTGCAATATTCATAATCATGACAGTCGCATTTTTTATCTGGGTTGCGTATCTGGTTGTGAAGGAATAGAGTACACTGCTGTCTAAGTTTGCAACAGCTTAGGGTCATTTACTGGGGAATATACACCTGCCTAACTCAGTTCAAAAAAGATAGATCTTAGCTGTAAGTAGAATTGACATTGATATAACTTGTTTTTTCTTCTTAAGATTAGTTAAGATCAAGCAAAAACATCAAATTATTGATCGTTTCTTCACCGGCTGCCAATGTAAATTGGCATCTGCCTCACTCAGCATCACATGTCCTATTATCTCCTGATTTTTTTGGCCGGTATTGCCGGAAGTTTTCACTGCATAGGAATGTGCGGCGGATTCGCATGTGTCCTGGGACGTAACCCAAAAGGTTATATATCTACACTATTACGGCATCTTCTCTATAATTCCGGCAGGATCGTATCTTATGCCTTCATGGGAGGACTTGCGGGAATGGCCGGACATAAACTTTTCTCTTCTGTACAGGCAGGGAATGAACTTATGTCTGCAGGGCACAACCAAATGGGCTTCACACATCTTGCGCCATTACTTCCAGCCTCACTAAGTACAGGACAGCGCATACTTGCAGTGTTCGCAGGTTTGCTGATGCTGATAATGGCATTTCAGTTGTTTGGTTATTTCAATCGACTGCATCGTTTTACAACAGGATTTGGGGGAATCACATTTGTGAACTCACTTACCAGCCTGTTAAATTCCCCAAAACGAGCTGCTCCTTTGGCTTTTGGTGTTTTTAATGGTTTTCTTCCTTGTCCACTGGTTTATGCATTTGTCGCACAAGCTGCAGCAAGTTCAAACAGTTTTTCCGGAATAATGACAATGATAGCATTTGGATTGGGCACTTTCCCGGCTATGCTTTTGATTGGAGGAGTCAGTCAATTGGTCCAGCCACACTGGAGGAAATTAGGAGTACGAGTAGCAGGAAGTTTTATTCTGCTATTCGGATTGATTACCTTGATCCGCGGACTTGTTCCAACACTAGGTCATGGAATATTTTCTTAATGATCATAAGCTGCATTTAAATCCAATATCACCATTGACAGACTCCCAATCAATGCCAAAGGCAGAGCTCCGAAAGGCTCCTAAGGAAGGATTTTGCAGTCATTGCCTGCTTGCATTGGGTTCTCATCCCACCAGAAGAACAGTTAATGGTGAAGATCATGGTTTTTGCTGTTATGGATGTTGTCTGGCATTCCAGGTTAAGCATGGAAGCAGGGAAGAGCCTGAGGCAGCATGGCTGCTGATACGCCTTGGCACAGGAGGATTTTTAGCAATGAACATTATGCTGTTCAGTCTGCTGCTTTACTCAGGCACCTTCAATTATGCTGATGCTGAGTTAATTCCTTTGATTCACTGGATTCTGGGAATTTTTGCGACTCCTGTAATGTTGATATTGGGATGGCCTTTTTTTCATGAGACATGGGATGGTCTTCTTCAGGGGCGTTTAACCTCATCTACGCTGATTTCTCTAGGAGCCGGAGCGGCATATGCTTATTCTGTGCTGATGCTCTTTACAGGAGGAAGTCATATTTATTTTGATACAGCCACAATGGTACTTGTACTCTTCACAGTGGGACGCTATCTGGAAGCAGCAGGAAGAGCCAAGGCAGTAAGAAACATTGCCCCGATGCTTGAAGCTGAAGAACAGTGGGCATCAGTTGTTGAAAATGGAAAAGAAACGCCTCTTTCAGTACGTCAGGTTCAAGCTGGCATGTCCGTGCGAGTACGTCCGGGAGAAAGAATACCTGTGGACGGAACAATAATCGAAGGATGTTCATCTGCTGATGAAAGGATTCTTACTGGAGAAAGTCGCCCCGTAACAAAAAATGTGGACGATTATGTTCTTGCAGGATGTATTAATCTGGAGGGTTCACTTTTGATCAAATGTAATGCTGCGGGTTCTGATACTAGATGGGGAAATTTATGCAGAATAGTCAGAGATACATTGTCACAGCCGAATTCCACTCAACGTATAGTAGACAAAGCAGCAGGCAGGTTTGTCCCAGCTGTATTGGGCATCACTGCCCTGACCATAATTTACTGGCAAACAGAGGTTGCATTAAACCAGGCTCTGCTGCATGGACTTGCCGTTCTGGTTGTGGCATGTCCATGTGCATTGGGATTGGCAGCACCACTTGCCACTGCTTTGGGATTAGGGCAATTCCTTCAACGGGGTTGCCTTGTACGTGGAGCAGAAGTTCAGGAAAAACTGGCACGTATACAGGGGATTGCATTTGACAAAACTGGAACCCTTACAGAAGGATATACAAACCTAGTTCATATTGAATGTGAAGAAGATTATCATGAAGTGGTATTGCGTCGTACTGCTGCTTTAGAACATCATTCAGAACATCCTTTGGCCCATGGAATTATTAGCGCTGCAAAAACTCGAAAACTTCAGCTGCCAGAAGCTCAAAAAGTACAGGCTGTTCCGGGCAGTGGTTTATTAGGATATATTGAGGACGATCTAGTAATAGCAGGTCGTGCTGATTGGTTAAGAAAACTGGACTATGAGATTTCTGGCTACATGTCAGAACGTCTTGAACAACAGGAAAATTCAGGACATACTGCAGTCTGTGTAGGATGGAACAAAAAGGTAAAAGGACTTTTATTTCTAGATGATCAGCTTCTCAATGACGCTCCAGTAATGGTCCGTGAATTAAAAAATCTGGGATTAAAAACATTATTGCTAACTGGAGATATTTCATCAGTAGGCCAGCGAATTGCTGAAACAGCAGGTATTGATGAATGGGAGGCCACATTAGCACCTGAAGACAAGTGTGCTGTTTTGTCAACATGGGGAAAAAAGAACGGACCTGCGGCTATGGTAGGAGACGGCTTGAATGATGGACCTGTACTGGCCAGCGCAGGTATAGGGATTGCTGTTGGTGGTGCGACAGATCTGGCCAGGGAAACTGCTGATCTGGTGTTACCGCAAGGGGGAATTATACTGCTACCATGGGTAATTCAGCTGTCGAGAGCTGTTCGAAAAACTATCCTCACTAATATTATGTGGGCTTTCGGCTACAATGCGGTTGCTATAACACTGGCTGTTTCTGGCTTTCTTCTGCCAATACTTGCAGCTGTCTTGATGGCTGGATCAAGCCTGCTGGTAGTCCTGAATTCATTGCGGTTAGAAAAATTGTCTTCCGAAGTGTAAAAAGTACCTGAAAATTCCATAAAAATAATTGTAGTGTATTCTAAATATAGCACTAGATAAGTTTGGTAAATTCATGTGAATAAGAACAAATGGATGAAAAACTACTAAATAACAGCCTTACCAGGCGCAGCATGCTGGGATCTGTAGGAACTTTAGTATTAAGTGGAACAGGATTATATTTTACTGAGATCCTGGCTGCGTCAGAATTAAAACAGTCTACTTCGAACCTATTTGACAGCAATGCACTTGAAGACTCCTCCAGAATTAAGATTCACATGCCTGAATATGCTTATGATGGCGGACGTGTACCTTTTTCTATCGAAGTTGAATCAAGAATGACTGAAACTGATTATGTAAGTCATGTTCATGTTTTTTCAGAAAGTAATCCCTTTCCCCGTGTAGCCAGTTTTCACTTTACTCCTCACAGCGGACGAGCTTTTGCACGTACACGCATCCGACTGTCAACAAGCCAGCATGTCATTGTGGTTGCGGAAATGCATAATGGAAACACTTTGACTGCACGGAAATGGATTGAAGTAACTATCAATGGCTGCAAGGAGGACTGAACTAAAAAGCGGTTAAATTATGACAACACCAAGAATGAGAGTGAAGGCACCGAAAAATGCCATTAAAGGTGAAATCGTAGAGATTATGACACTGATTTCACATCCAATGGACACTGGACTTCGCAAGGATAAGCATGGAATCATAATTCCACGAAAAATTATTAATAAATTTGTATGTAAATATAATGACATGGAAGTGTTTGTTGTTGAACTGCACGAAGCCATTTCAGCAAATCCCCTGATCCAGTTCAGCCTGGTGACCAATGATTCCGGCATACTAAAATTTATCTGGTTCGAAGATGAAGGAAAGGTTTATTCAACAACTCGGAAACTTCGTGTGTCTTGAGGAATAAAAGGAGTGTTCCGTACTTCAAAAAAATTCATACTGAGAGCTCGTCTTTCATTAACAATGTTGGCAGTATTTAATTTCTGCTTAAACATCAGTATTATCCAGGCACACTCAACTTCTCAGCAGTCTCAAAACCTGGAAATTTATCAAGATATAGGTGGAAATTTCACCCTGCTGAGCTCAAATAATCAATATGTCAGTCTGGAGGACTTTCAAGGAAAAGTAGTCCTGATGTTTTTTGGCTTTACCGCCTGTCCTGACACTTGTCCAATTACTTTAAATAAACTGCAACAGGTTATGGCTCAATTGGACCAGCAGAAACCCGTGCAACAGCTGTTTATAACGGTTGATCCAAAAAGAGATAATCCTGAGCAACTGAAATCTTTTTTAGGTACATTTAATCTCAACATCATTGGATTGACGGGAACAGAAGAGGAAATATTGCATGTAGCTGAGCTATACGGAAGTGCCTACATGAAAAATCCAACTATAAATTCAGAAACAAATTATCTGATGATACATACAGGTTACGTGTACCTGATAGATCAACAGGGTCAGGTTCGTGCAATCTATCCTCAGGATACAGAGAAAATACAGATGATTGAAGACATCAGACAATTACTGGCAGACATCTGATATGAAAAACTACCTCTGTAACTTAGAATAAAACTATTGAATTGAAATAATTATAAATAACTAACTGGAATTAAAATCAAAAATATAAATCACCAGTTAAAATAATTCATTAATATTTTTCATGTCTCATTAAATTGTTCATCAAAATATGAGAATAAAATCATTATTATGCACACTTGCAATTCTCACTGCAATAATAGCAGGGGTTCCAATGTCTTTACACCCAGCAGGCAAAGAGGGCCTGCTGCTCTCATTGTCCTGTACATCTTGTCATGGAACATACGGACTAAGCCCTGGAGCAATACCAACTCTTTATGGAAAATCCAGAAAATATCTCATAAAAACATTGATAGAGTTCCGAAATGGAGATAGAGATTCTACTATTATGGAACGTATTGCAAAAGGCTATACTGAGAATGACATACGCTTGATAGCAAACTATTTTTCTAGTCTTACAAAGAAGAAGAAAAAGTGAAAAAGATCACCAGGAGGAATTTCAATAAATTATTGGGTGCTTTCAGTGCTGTTTCTGCTCTGGAAGCCGTTGCAGGATATCCCACTCCACTTTTAGCGGCAAAACAGCAAGTGGTTGTAATTGGTGGAGGATTTGGAGGTGCAACTGCAGCTAAATACCTGCGACTGATGGATTCTAACCTGCAGGTCACACTTGTGGAACCAAAAAGGTATTACTATACCTGCCCGTTCAGCAATCTCGTACTTGGTGGATATAAAGATTTGAGTGAAATTAGATATGGATATGATAATCTGAGCAGGTATTATGGAATTCATGTTATACAAGCCACTGCAGCAAGACTTAATGCTTCCTCGAAAAAAGTAATATTAACAGATGGGAAAAGCTTCTCATACAATCGAGCTATTGTGTCTCCAGGTGTTGATATGCGTTTTGATAAAATGGAAGGATATAATTATGGTATTGTAAATAAAATTCCACATGCATGGAAAGCTGGAAGATCTACGCTTCTTCTGAAAAAACAGCTTGTAGAAATGCGGGATGGCGGCACAGTGCTGATATGTCCTCCAGACCAGCCTTATAGATGCCCCCCAGGACCATATGAACGTGCCGGCCTTATTGCCCATTTCCTCAAACAGCATAAACCTCGTTCCAAAATTCTAATTCTTGATGCAAAAGAACAGTTTGCAAAACAGGCACTTTTCACCTCAGGTTGGGAACAGCTTTACGGACATATGATTGAATGGTTCCCGGGTTCAGCCGGTGGTAAGATTCTTCGGGTTGATGCAGGAGAGATGGCTGTTGAAACAGAATTTGGAATAGAAGAAGGAGATGTCATCAACTTTATACCAGACCAGTGGGCCGGACAAATTGCACATGAATCCGGACTTGTAGATGAATCAGGCTGGTGTCCTGTTGATCAAAGAACCTTTGAATCTACAATACATCCCGGTATTCATATCATAGGTGATGCAGCAATTGCAGGCGCAATGCCCAAGTCAGGTTTATCTGCCAGCAGCCAGGCTAAGTTCACTGCTGTTGCCGTGATTGATATGCTAAACAACAAAAATCCTGAAACTACTTCACTCGCCAATACTTGCTACAGTTTTTTAGCACCAGAGTACGCAATATCTGTTGCATCAGTTTATCACCTGTCCGGAAGTAAAATTGTTAAAGCAGAAGGTTCAGGTGGTGTAAGTCCTATAAATGCAAATCTATCTGTGCGTCGAGCAGAAGCCATCTATGCCCAGGGGTGGTATGACAGCATCACACAGGATATGTTTGGTTAAACTGCATTAATTAAATTTAAAATATAATGAATATTTTTTATCTGATTTAAAATAAAAAAACTATGAAAAATTTTTCTGCTATAAAGAATATTATAAAATTATTCTTAATTAAATCACGAAATATATTACTTAGGGATATTTTTACATTAAACAGTTATAAATTAATAAAAGATATTTTTTTAATTTACATTAAAGCAACAATCCGAGTTTTAATCATTGGTGTTATTGGTATTTCTTTTATTAATACATTCTCGTATGCAGCAGAGTTAACTTTAGAAGAATATGTTAGGAAACCTTTTGGCAATGTAATCTTTCTGAGACATGCATTGGCTCCTGGATTTGATGCAAAAGGAGAGCCTGATAAATTTAAAATTGATGACTGCTCAACTCAACGAAACTTAAATGCAGTAGGAATAGAGCAGGCAATCAATCTTGGGAAATTATTTACTCAATCAGGTTTGAAATTTAACAAAATTTATTCAAGCCAATGGTGTCGCTGCCTTGAAACCGCAAGACTGCTGGATATGGGAGAAGTTATCACTGAACCATCCTTAAATTCTGGTTTCAGGGGGATCTTTAATAAAGAAATTTCATTGGCAAAACTAAGAAAATTATTAGATGAATTAAAAAACAAGAACGGACTATTTTTGATGATAACCCATTATGGTACTATTACAGCTATGACGGAAATCTTTGTTGATAGCGGCGGTGCTGTCGCGTATAATGTAAAAACAAAATCTTCTATAAAAATATTATTGAAATAACATTTTTTTATTGGAACAACTTTTTATGCTTTCTATTATCATCTAATGTTGTTAAAGTTGTTTTATAATTATAAAGAAATTATATTTTTTTCTGCTTTGTATTTCTGTTTAATATCATACTATTAAAGTTTGATATATTAAATTAATCAATTATTTAAACTATTAGTTAAGTCCTTAATAAGCTCTGATAAAATTTTATAAAAACATCATAATATTTCAATATATTAATAATTCAAGAACTTCTTAACAAATTCAGCGGTGATATTCTCAACGTACGTCTTGTCGCCAGCCACGCTACTGCAACACTTAATGTTGTGACTCCTGCAACACTGGCTAAACTTATTTGCCAGGTCCATTCCCAGAGATTTTCAAAAAACCACCAGGCAATTCCGTAGGACATAACCAAACTGAGTCCAACCCCGAATATGCCTGCATATATTCCCAATACCGCAAATTCAATTTGAATCATCTTTTGGATATCACTAAATTTTGCACCAAGCACTTTCAGCAAATTTAATTCCCATAGCCTCCCTTCAACTTCATGCCTGGCAATGGAAAATACAACCACAAGTCCGGCCATAATTGAAAGATATGCCATGAATCTTAGTGCCAGAACCATTTGATCTGAAATTTTCAGTACTCGTTCCACCGTGCGTGTTACGTCAATCACGGAAACATTGGGGAACTCATTTACGATTAAATTTTGAAAATACATTCTCCTCGTTTTATCCAACCCACCGAGAGAAGCTAAAAAAGTAGCTGGAGCCTGCTCTAAAACACCAGGTTGAAATAGAATAAAAAAATTGGGCTGGAAGCTGTTCCATTTGACTTTGCGTAAATTAACTACTTTTGCTTCAACCGGCACTTCATGGACATTAAAAGTCAGCAAATCTCCCAGCTTCAATCCCATTCTTTCCGCAAATCTCTCCTCCAAAGAAACTTCAGCCATGGAACCTGAATTCCAATCGTAATTTTCAGCTAACTGTCGCCCTTCTACAATTAATTCTGAATCCGATAACCTGGTCCGGTATGAAAGGTTTAAGGTACGCATCCGGAATCCCTGTTCACGCTCTTGTTCTCTGGTCCTCAGTCCTTCTTCAAATTCAGATTTATATTTCGTCCCATTCACTTTCTCCAAACGTGCTCTGACCATAGGTGAGATATAGTTCAATTGTGTATTTTCCTCCGCAAGTATATTTTGCAAGTGATCTAATTGTTCAGGCTGTATATCAAATAAAAACAAACTGGGAATGCGGTAATCATCCGGACGAGATATCTCTTCCTGAATTCCCTGATATATTTGCGGAATCAGATTAATCAGCAAGGTGCCCAAAGCAAGAGCCAGAAAGCATGAAATAGCGCCTGCGCGGTTACGCTGCAAATTACGAAATGCGAGTCTTTTTATAGTATTCCCGGAAGTCTGACTTAATTTTCCGGCAAACATTAAAATTCCCCAGGCTAAAGTTCCCAGAATTAAAATCGCTAACAGCAGCATTCCCACAAATGTACTGCCAACAATTAATGAATGGGACTGCCAAACTGACAATAACCATGACAGAATTATTAAAGGAAGATAACTCAGAGCCTGACTCCAAAGAGACACTTCGACTTCATGATTGCCTGTATTTTCATGTAATAGCCTGAGCGGCTGTACAGAACGGATACGAGTCAGAACCGGCAGGCAAAAGACCAAACTGCCTATGCTCCCCAGAACAAGAGCAAATATCAAACTGCTTACATTTACCTGTGTTTCAAATCCACGCGGCAGGAATTGTTCAAGCAATATTTCCAGCAAGGGTAAAATCCCTAGAGATATGATTATGGAAATCAGTGCTGCACCTGTTCCCAATAAACCCAGCTGCCACAATACAAGACGATAGGTTTGCTGACGAGTAGCTCCCAGACTCATTAAAATCGACATTTCCCGGAAACGATGTACCAGATAATTGCGAAAAAGATATGCCGCTCCGATTCCTGCCAGAAAAACCGCGATTAATGCCACTAGGCCCAGATAATCGTTCAGGTAACCCATAACACGTCCCAGATTATTAGCCGCTCTTTTATGCGTCAAAACTCTGATTTTAGAATATGATCCATCAAACTTTCTGATTTTATTTTTTAATGTCCCCACCAGTACTGTTAAATCAGTTTCATCCGGGAAACGATAAAGATGCTGGTAACTTACTCTGCTTTTTTTGCTCAAAAGACCGGTTTCTAAAATATCGCTCAATCCAAGATAAATGCGTGGGGCAAGTCCAAAAGACGACAATGAACTGCTTGGATCGTCTATAACTGAATCTGTAACAGGGAAACTTTTTTCACCAATCACAACACTCCCTCCCTCTTTGATGTCCAACATAGTAAACAGTTCAGGATAAATCCAGGCATCACCTCTCATGTCAAGGTTTTGTCGAATAAACTGCGGCTGCACCGTACCGCCTTTTTCCAAGATCAATCTCCCATAAAACGGGAATTCTTCCTCTATGCCTGTAACCTGAACAAGAACTGACCGTTCTTTGGAGGCCACCATTGTAAAAAGACTTATTTTTTGAGTTGATAAAGTACTTTCAGGAAAGTTTGATTCCAGTTTCCTCAACGTCTGATCATCAATTGGAACATAGCTTGTCAGAGCGAGATCTGCTCCAAGAATTGTTTGGGAATTTTTTCCCAAATGAACATCAAGCGATTCTTTGAATGAATCTAAAGCAATAAATCCTGCAAGACCAAGTGCAAGATTGAAAAGAAAAAACAGACTGAAACGCTGATTGTTCAGTAGCTCCCTCAAAGCCAGTTTAGGCCAGAATAATGAAGATGGATTTTTCATTGAAAGGTTCCAAATTGCAGTGTCAACTGTCTTGAACAGCGCAGGGCCATTTCCATATTATGTGTCACCAGCAACAAAGTCATACCTGTTGTTTGAACCAGATCAAAAAGCAGATTTGCCACATGTACTCCTGTTTCATTGTCCAGGTTTCCTGTCGGTTCATCAGCCAGAAGAATTGATGGACGTGTCACTACTGCTCTGGCGATGGCTACCCTTTGTGATTCACCACCGCTGAGCTGATGTGGGAAATGTTGCTCACGCTCAGAAAGTCCGACTTGCAGAAGGGCTTCTTTCGCGCGTTTTTGATGATCCTTGTTCCCAAACATTTCAAGTGGAAGACTTACGTTTTCAAGTGCTGTAAGGTGAGGCATTAAATAGAACTGCTGAAAAATAATACCGATGTTCTCAGCACGGAATTGTGTCAGTTTTAATTCACTCATTTCACTGATTTCCTGTTCCCTTAAACGAAGAGAACCGGAGGATTGGCGATCTAATCCGGCCATCAGTGATAATAGTGTTGACTTCCCGCTTCCCGACTGCCCAACTACCGCAACCGTTTCTCCCTCATGTATTTCAAGATTGATATTTTTCAAAACATCTATTTGGCCGTGATCTGCCTGAGGAAATGATTTATATAGTTGATTTATTTCAAGTAACATCAGTATTTATGAAAGAGTTATCTAAATTATTCAGATATATATTTTGCTTCAGTTTACAAAATCAACAGTTTGAAATCAAATTTAGTCAGCTGCTTTTTAGTATCATTTTGTAACTTCAAAGAAGCAACTGGTTATATTTGATTTGGACCAGTAAACTATTATCTAAAACCGTTTTTTCTTGGAATTATCCATAAATTTGTTATGTTTACAGTCAAGTTTATGAAATACCACGCCGCAGAACAAGGGGGTTGGGCAGTTGTCATTTCCGACTTGATCGGGAATCCAGGACCACGCAACATTCTGAGTTTCTGGATACCCGCTTTCGCGGGTTTGACAAACGTGATAATCCACAGGGAGTTAAACCCAAAATAGATAATTAAAAAACAATATACATTTTTTATTTATGGAAACACTGAACATTTTATTTATTGGTGCCGGTACAGGTGCAATCTTGGCAATAATAAGCATGTTGATCATCAATACAGCCAATTCTGAACGGTATCCTGTGGGAGGATTCCTGCCGACATTATGGATGGTTTTAGATTTGGGAGAATCGTCAAAACTGGCAGCGGCAGGTATTCTAATGATGGGGGGTATTACAGGTTTTTACCTGATGCTTTCATTAAGGAAGCTAAAATTTGACACACTGAAAAATAAACTCAAAATACAGACCGAGCATAATCAAATCTCAAAAGAAAATATCACTGTTGAACAAGAGACTGTAACCGTCAGCGGCAAATCTCTTGCGGAATTTCTTAAGTAACTAATTGAATTAACGGATAATATTATGTTCCGGACCAAAAGGAAATCCCGTTAGATTCTCTGATCCTTCGTCAGTAACAACAAGGATATCGTGCTCACGATATCCTCCTGCACCTGCCATATTTTCCGGAAGCATTACCATCGGCTCTATCGAAACAACCATATTAGGTTCCAGCATTGTTTCAATATCTTCACGCAATTCCAGACCTGCTTCACGTCCATAATAATGAGAAAGTGTCCCAAATGAGTGTCCATATCCAAAAGTTCGGTACTGAAGCAAATCGTGTTTTTGAAATATTTTATTCAATTCAGCAGCAATATCACAGCAGCGATTTCCACGTTTGATAAGTTCCAGGCCTCTCTTGTGAACCTCCACGTTTACTTCCCAGACTTCCAAATGACGCTCTGGGGCATGATCAAAAAACAGTGTCCTCTCAAGCGCAGTATAATATCCCGCAATCATTGGGAAACAATTCAGGCTGAGGATGTCTCCTTTTTGTACTTTTCTTGTTGAAACAGGATTGTGAGCGCCATCTGTGTTGATTCCGGATTGAAACCAGGTCCAGGTGTCCATGATATCGCTGTCCGGATATCTCCTGGCAATTTCCCGCACCATGGCCTGTGTGGAATGCAAGGCAATTTCATGTTCCGGAACACCTTCTCCAATTGCTTCCACACAGGCGGCCCCGCCAATATCAGCCACTTGAGCCCCGTTGCGGATCAATTCAATTTCTTCATCTGATTTAACCATCCTCTGACGCATTGAAATTTTTGAGATATCTGTCAATTCTGCATCCGGAAATAAATCCTGCAATTTAATCTGGTTTTCAATATTGAAATGATCATACTCAATGCCAACACGTCCTCTGTTTGGGATTTCTTGTTTTATTGCTCTGAAATAATTGTCTTTTTCCCAATCAGTAAAAATTATATTATCTCCGTAACCTCTCCTCCATGGCTGACCTCCGTCAATATTTGCCGAAATGGATTTATGTTTTTCCTGTGTAACCACCAGTCCGTATGGACGTCCAAACGAGCAATACACAAAGTGGTTATAATAATTGATGTTATGAATCGAAGTAAATAATACAGCGTCTATCTGTTCTGACTCCATCTGTGCCCGCAATTTTCCCAGACGAGCCTCCATTTCTTCAGACGAAAAAACTGAGTTTTGTTTGTTTCCGTTTTGTATAGTTATTAGTTGTTCCATGTTTTAGTAATGTTAAATTGATACCTTGAAAATTTTAATTCAAGGTGTCATATACTAATTGAAATAATTATTCAATTGATTATTCACACAAACAAAGGTTGTGCATTTTGAAATATCTTTGATTTTTTTGGCTCCGATATAGGTGCAGGTGCTCCTGACACCACCAAGCAGTTCAAGCAACGTGTCTTCCAGAGCTCCCTTATACGGAATGTTCACAAGCTTTCCTTCACTGGCTTTATAATCAATTTCCATGTTATCACTATAATACTTTTCAAGAGCGGTACTGCTGGCCATACCATAAAACCTGACTGATTTTTCTCCTGTAGTTTCATCTACAGTTATAGTATTACTATTCTCATCATGGCCTGCCAGCAAACCGCCAAGCATCACAAAATCAGCGTTTGCGCCAAATGCTTTGCTGATATCACCTGAACAAGTACAGCCCCCGTCTGACATAACCATGCCCCCAATTCCATGCGCGGCATCAGCACAGTCAATAACCGCGCTCAGCTGGGGGATTCCTACACCGGCCACATTTCTGGTAATACATGCTGAACCGCCGCCAATACCGACTTTGACAATATCCGCACCGGACAAGATCAGCTGTTCCGTCATTTCAGGTGTACAGACATTTCCGGCAATGATAATTTTTTCTGCAAATTCAGATCGCACTTTTTTAATAAATTCAGAAAACTGCTCTGTATATCCGTTAGCAACATCAATGCAGATGAGCTTGAAGTGTTTCAATTGTTCACCAAGTGCATACAAAATACTCAGTCCCTCAGCAATTCCTATTGTAATTGCTGCATTTTTCCTGATGGAAACAGGAATGTTGAGCAGTTCATCAACAGTGTGAAATTTATGTAAACAAGTCAGTGTGTTATGCTTACTTAAAACTTTTGCTGTACCAACAGTTCCGACGGTGTCCATGTTTGATGCAGCAATTGGAATCCCTTTCCAAACCATATTTGACCACTTAAACCTAAACTTCCTTTCCAGGTCCACTTCTTTTCTTGAAGTGTAATAACTGCGTTTTGGTTTAATCAAGACATCTGAAAAATCATATTTAACTTCATTTTCAATATGCATTTTTAATCAGTGATATATTGTTGTGTGTTTTCAAATTCCCATGGAAAGTGTATCCACAGATTTTCTGTATCTTTGGCAACTTCTCTGGCAAAAAAGTGGGGAGTAAAATTACATTCATTATTCCACCAGAGAGAAGCAAATTTCGGCTTTTCGCAAAATTCTTTGATCTCCAGATGAATTTTGTGAAATGTTTCTCCTCCATCACAAACATCATCCATAATGAGCACGTTTTTGTGCTCTTTTTTCGGTGTATATGTAACCCAGTTTGGGAAGTCTCTCAGTGCTGTTTGAATCGGCACCATAGGTAATTGAAACCAGTGACTGAGAGCAACAGCAGGTATCAGTCCTCCTCTTGATACACCCACAATAACATCCGGATTAAAATCGGATAATGATACTTGCCTTGCTATCTTCTGAATGTCAATCAGACATTCTTTCCACGAATAGTAGTATTTTTTCAAAAATTTAAAGAGTTAATTCCTGTATTTTCTGAGATAAATAAGTCCTGTTAAGCAGTAAAATGCTATTTAACTGATACACTGCAGTGGAGGAATTTCCTGGGTTTACGTGAGTTTTTACCATAAAACAACACTACATTATTGAAGCATAATTATCAATGGATTTTCTCAAGTTAAAACTGCCATTGTAATCAGCACACTAAACATTTATAAAAACAATTTTTGCTGTCAAATAATCTTAAGTTTCTCAGTCTGTATCCACTAAACCTGCGCCAGCACCGGATTTACGAGACTCTTCTGTAGAAGGTACGAGACATCTTGAGAAAAATGAATGAATAACTGGCCACGATTCATAAATCGGCACACCGGTTTCCAGCACACGTTTTCTGTTTTCACCAGACCAGTTTGATTCCTCTTTCAATTTTGCCGATTTGAATAACTGATTATTCACGTAAACAATCTTCACATCAGCCGCAGCATTCTGTTCAGGAATTTCCCGGCCTTTCCATGATGCTTTCCAACTTCCTTCTTCACAAATTAAAACACTGCAATAAAAATCTTTTGATGCCTGCCAGCTTATTTCCCATCCAAATTTATTTGACGATCCAATTGCCGCAGCCACAAGAAAAGGACAATCAACATTTTTTGCGATAATTTGCTGAATATTCTCGTGATTTTCAGATATTGTGCAGATCAAATCACATACAGCAGGTCCTGCTAATAAAGCGGAAAGTGGTTTTTCACTAACTGCTAATAATACAGTTTCACTGTTGCTTTCAGTGATAGTAGCATCCAGTCCGCTTTTGAGACTTTCCAATTCCTGCAGAGCACTTGAGGTAATCAGTGCGGGGTCAAGACCATGGCTTCCAATCCAAATTGAGCTGCGCCCATAATCTTCTGCCAGTCCATAAGGAACACCCACTCCAACTGCTGCTCTGGTGAAGTAAAACAAAATTTCATTAAACGACAGAATTATCTCAGGCGAGCTCATGCAGCCTCTGATTGCGGCTGCACAGGAAAAGCCCAGTCTTCAGACTGACCGGCGCCAAATTGATCCGGAAGAGGTGCTCCCTGAAACATTGTGATACGTGTCCATAGATCTGATTTCGGATCAAATTTAGAGGCGCCAAAAAAAGCCAGTTTAAAACGCAGCAGATCAATCGGTCGTGTTTTTATTTCTATGATATTATCCCTGATTTCAGCATAAGGATATCCGACAACTGTCTGTATTCTCCTGATAATATGACGAAACTCAGGATGTGCCAGTACAAATCTGCTTACAGAAGTATCAGTTGAAACAGCGCATATTTTTTTGTACAGCATAGAAACATCACGCCCGACAGCAAGGGGCATTTCCAGTTCTGCACCTGGATCAGAGTATCTGTCACCAAATCGAGGCTCCAGTTTTTCTTCAGAATAATACCAGAAGCGTCGCTGGTTTTCCGGATCTTCAAAGTTAATTTCCAAAGCCCAGCCAAAATAATCTTCAAGTATTTCTCTCAGCTGTTTGACTCTCATGCTTGGATCAAGTTTTGATGTATATGATGTCTGCATGGAATCAGTCAGATCATCCACAAGTTCTCCATGCGGCTCAATTAGCAGTGATACAGTCAGTTCCTGTCCTTCGAGCGAAAAGTTGGCTTCAGCAAATTTTAAAAGACGTTTCCAAAGGCATGGTTTTTTAAAATTTTCTTTATCATTGCACCAATCCAGCATTGCCTTCAAATCTTCTCTGAGCCTGTGTATATGGGAGGTTTGCAGTTCATCATCCACATTCCACTCCGCAACGTGTTGTATTGCTCTATCAAGAATTTCCCTGAAATGCCTCAGGGTTACAGTAGTATGTGATTCCAGACTGATAACTCTGGAAAGTGCTGTTTCGCGTGCTAAAACCCAGTTATGTATCAAAACAGGATGCTTTATCAGAAACGGTGCCATGCCCAGACCGGTAGCATTACCTATTCCCAAATACCTGCTGATTTCAGGATTCAGTGCAACTGCCTTAGGACCGCCTCGTTTTATAGCGACATATTCAACCAATTCAATTGTGAACCAGCGAAATAGATAAACCGCAAGCATTTCGATTTGAAATGCACCCAGCGATTCGGGACGATTCGCAATTTTTTCTCGGTCAGCACATCCAAATTTTCCACTGCCGTAAACTGCAGTAGTGCGCATCAGATATCCAACAGAAGCCAGAAGGTCAACGTCAGGCTGTTTACCATCAGACAATCTGGAAACCACATGTTCAAACAGGCGCAGGCTTTTATTGGCACGTGCCAGTACCAACTCACTTGGACTGAAGCGTCCAGCTTCCTGTTTCGGAGTATTTTTTGATAGTCTTTTTATGTCATTTTCTGAAGGTATTCCATCAAACAAATTAAATGTTGCGTCCCATACCTCCGCTACCACTCTGTCAGTACGCATCTCCGGATCAATATAATTTGTAAATACAACAAGAGAATATGTCCTATCCGGAAGATGTACCGCAAAAATGGAAACACCATAACCATTTTCATCCAATTCAAAACGCAGTTTTTCAAAACTCCAATTTTCCCTGGAAATTCTGCGTGTCAGGCTGCGCATGAAACTGAGCCGAGTCTGAAAAGATGAACCCAT
>LUMJ01000020.1_pt1 | contig 65065 bp, 66 predicted proteins | sample 729631 | NCBI WGS metagenome assembly LUMJ01 (sample SAMN03860266, study PRJNA289734) | marine metagenome | biome: seawater column; feature: ocean; material: water; isolation source: Red Sea water column Station 22 - depth 500m | place: Saudi Arabia: Red Sea | collected 2011-10-15 | depth 500 m
GTAAAAGTATTACCTGCGGGGGCAAGTTCTGATATCCAATAATCTCCAAGAGCGAAGAAGATTATTCCTCCAACAATAACGGTGCCGCATAAAACCGCCATAAGCTTTCCAACTCTTCCTGGAGAAGTTCTCCAAACTGTTTCGTCGTGTTCACTCATCTTAACACCTAATACCCACCCTCACCATGATGTGGGTTACGTTGAGCATATGGATAGTAATACTTTCCACCCAGTCCAAATGGATCTTCCAAATTGGCAGGTTTACCGCGAGCTGAACTGTAAATCAAGTTAGCCAAAAAGATACCCATGCCTACAAGTATAATCATAGCACCAACACTGATCAGGGCATTCATAGCCATCCATTCTGGAATTTCTGGATAATCATAAATTCTTCTTGGCATTCCAAATAGTCCCAATATGTGCTGAGTGAAGAATGTAATACAGGCACCAACAAATGCTAAGATAAAGTGTACAATTCCCCACTTTTCATTATACATTCTGCCAGTTACGTATGGGAATATGTAGTAGAAGAACCCAATGGTGCCAAATGCAATTGTTCCAAACACAAACAGGTGGAAGTGACCTACAACCCAGTAAGAGTCATGTGTGATAAAGTCTAATGGCATTGCCGTATTCACTACACCGCCAGCACCCGCGGCAAAGAACAGTGCTATTCCTCCTACAGCCCACATCATTGGTGTTGCAAATTTGATTCTACCATTCCACATGGTAGCAAGGAAATTGAAAACGTGCATTGCAGAGGCAGGTACGGCTGCTAATGTTCCAACCATAAACACAGTCTTTTCAGTAAACGTCATTCCTGTAGCAAACATATGATGAGCCCAAGACGCAAAGGCAACTAGAGACAGAATGATAAAAGCTGCAACTCCAGAAGAGTGACTGAAAATAGGTCTTCGTGAAAATCTTGGTATGATCTCATACATCATTCCAATGGCAGGTATAACAAGCACATATACTTCAGGATGGAAAGTGAACCAAAACAGATGTTGGTATGCAATTGGATCCCCACCCATAGCTGGATTGAAAAATCCTGTGGCGCCAAGCCTGTCTGTTAATAACATCAAAAGTGCAGCAGCAAATGTTGGCATAGCAGCAAGTACAATTATAGACGATGACAAAAATGACCATGCTAGTAATGATACCTTACCAAGCGACAAATCTGGGTGTTTACATTTCAATATGGTTACAACAAAGTTGATAGAACCGAGAATTGATGAAACACCTAAAACTTTTAGTCCGAAGATCCACATTTCTGCTGCTGGTGCTGGAGAACTGATAACAGAGTAAGGTGGATTTGCATACCATCCAAAGTCAGCCATTCCAAGCCAGACAAGCGTTGCTGCTGGTGGAATCATCCAGAATGCAATTGCGTTAAGCTTTGGATAAGCCATATCCTTGTATCTGACCATTATTGGAACAAGATAGTTACCTACAGCAGATGCGGAGGGAAGTAAGAACAAGAAAATCATTGTGGTTCCATGCACTGTAAATAATCTGTTAAATGTCATCGAATCTTGAATGAGCTGTACTCCCGGTGCAAACAACTCAACACGAAGTGCAATAGCCATTGCACCACCAATAAACATAGCAAGAATTGAAAAAATCAAGTACATCAAACCAACATCTGTATGATGAGTCGAGAACATTATTTGCCAAACTGGACGTGCTTTTCTAAGTTCTAGAACCATTTTTTATACTCCATATTTTGGTATGATTTTTGTGCTGAAATTAAATCTAATGTCATCAGATATCCTCCACAAAAAGTTTTGCGCGCATATTGTAATGAATTAAACCACAGTATTCCCTGCACTGTATATCGTATTCGCCAGTCTCAGTAGGAGAAAACCAGACAGTGTTGACTCTTCCGGGAACTGCATCCAACAATACAACATATTCAGGTATGTTGAAATTATGATTAACATCTTTGCTTGTAATTTCAAATTTGTAGGCATGATCCTTTTTCAAATGAAGTTCACCAACTTCCTTTGTGCCATCTTCATGCTCAAAACTCCAAAACCACTGTTGAGCCGTTACTTTGATAATTTCAGCATCTGCTGGTGCATGATCTATAATACGTTCAATGTTCCAAGCTTCGGCTCCAACATAGACTAGTAGTGCGATTACTACTGCAACATAGATCCATTCAGCCCAGTTTGAATGTGCCATATTTTATAACTCACCCTTCTCTTCATATGGAGTAGGTTTTGATTTTGGGTTAGATTCTCTAAATCTCCAGACTTGCCATACCATAGTTCCAGCTATTACGCCACCAACTACAAATGCAACTGTCATCATACGGAAGAAAAGATTCCAAATTTCGGCCTTCCTATCTATATATTCACCAGCAGTTTCAGCCGCAAAAGACAAAGTAACAGTTGGAATTATGAATAAAGTCGCTATGATGATTGACAAATGAAATATTTTACTCATTTTGCTGTTTTGAATGGATGACCGATACAATTTAAAATTTTTGGAAGATTACAGTTACCAGGTTTAATAATAACGATCAATATTCATTGCGTTTATTGCTGAAAGAGAAAGTTTTTGGTCCTGTTCCTTAATTATTGTAAGAGAGGCGTTTGCTATAACCAATTCAAATAGAGTTTTTGGTTTTAGATCCAACACGATAGAAAGAATTGATTTGATGGGATCCATATGAGTTACAAGTACCACATTTTGATTCCCATGTTTTTTAATTACATAATCTACCATATCAAGTACACGTCTTTGCACTTGTGGAAACGATTCTACTTCATGTTCTGTTATTACAGGATCGTTTTCGTAAAACTTCAAAAATACATTACCGTATTTGGCAAACATATCATCATAGTTCATAAGGGTAAATTTGCCCATATCTATCTCAATTAATCTATCATCTAATTGATAATCCAATGAATTATTTTCTGCAATAATCTCTGCCGTATGTTTTGCACGTTCTATTGGACTTGAGTAGATAGCAGATATGTCAAGAGGATTGAGGTATTTTGCAATTCTTTCTGCCTGTTTTATACCAGTTTTAGTTAGAAGAACACCCTCAGTGTGTCCAGCAAGAATCCGCTTGACATTATTTTCTGCTTGACCGTGGCGTAAAAATATGATCATGTATAGTCATCTGAAATTTCAAATAAAGATAATAATAACATTGTTAGAAGCACTTCATGAAAATTGGAATTATTGGAGGAACTGGAGGAATGGGTAAGGGATTTGCGTTAAGATTATGTAAAAAACATAAGATACTGATTGGCTCACGTGATGCAGAACGTGCGACTACTGTAGCAAACGAGTATACTAACTTCGCAAAAGAGATCTATGGAGAAATAAGTGGAACAATTTCAGGAAAAGATAACCTTTCAGTTGCAAAGGAATCAGAAGTTCTAATTTTATCTATCCATTATGAAAATATTGATACAACTTGCTCACAGCTGTTACCAAATGTTAATGATAAATGTGTTGTAATCTCACCAATTGTTCCAATGACAAAGACGGATGCTGGGTTTGAATTCATACCAATAAAATCTGGCAAACCATTTTCACATCAGTTGGTTGAAAAATACATGAAGGACAAAACAAAATTAGTTTCTGCGTTTCATGTAATTTCTGAGAAGAAGTTAGTAAATCCAAAAAAAATCCTTGACTATGACATTTTTGTTTCTGGAGATGATAAAAATTCAGTTGAGATCGTTAATGGTCTTATTCAAGAAATTGATGGACTCCGTCCAATCTACATTGGACCTGGTTCACTTGCATATATGGTGGAGATATGTACGCCTCTTCTCATTAATGCAATGATAAAGAACAAGATGAATAATCCCGGGATTAAACTTGTTTAAAATATCTGAGCAAAAAAAATCATTATGAGTGAAGAGTATCCTCGTCGCGGAAGAAATTGGTTAACAGCTATGGGGGTGTTATTTTTGGTTGTAGCTGCGGTAACACTAGTAAGAGACATTATAATTTGGAGCCCTGATTTTGTTGTGCAGTTTTTTTTTGATTCAGATATTAATGCTCAAAAAGTCTCATTAGGAGCAATTGCTTTTGGATTGTTTATGATAATATGGGGGTATAAGAAACAAAATGTCAAAACGCGATGAATTTTTAAAAAAGCAGAAAATATTGCGCCTTGCAACTTTGGATAAGAATGATAATCCACACGTTGTTCCAGTTTGGTATTTGTTCAGCTCAAAAAAACTCTATATTGGAACGAATTCAAAAACTGAAAAAGCAAAAAATATAAAAAATAATAGTAAAGTCAGTTTCTGTGTAGACATAGGAATAAATTCCCCAGATATTTTTGGTGTGATGGGACGTGGAGATACTAAACTAATTATGGAAAAAAATAAGGTATCAAGAATAGAAAAAATAATTCTTTTACGTTATTTTAAGACATTAAACAACAAATCTGCAAAAGATCTCTTAGATGAAACTGATTGTATTATTGAGATTACACCAAAAGAATATTCAGTTTGGAAGTATTAGTGCATAAAATCTTCTATTTTATTCATCGCAGACTTCAAGATTTCCATGTTTGGAAGAAATACCAATCTAAAATGATTACTGCCATATTTGGTTCCAAAACCAGAGCCGTTAACTGTTAGAACATTTTTCTGCTTCAATAACTCTAGTACAAATTCCTTATCTGATTTGAATGGGTTGTTTTCAATTTTTGGAAATGCATAAAACGCCCCTTTTGGATTGGAGCATGAAATTCCAGGCATATCATTTAGTCGTTTTACAACAAAGTCCCTATGTTTTTTTAGCTCAGACACAAATTCAGATATATACTCTTGTGATCCTTGAAGTGATTCTAATGCAGCAAACTGTACCGGATAGTTTGTTGATATTCTAACACGAGACAATTTTGGCAAGTTTTCTCTAATTAATTCTAATTGTGATGAATTGTTGAATGCTATGTAACCTATTCTCCAACCTGACATCAAGTGTACTTTAGAAAATCCATTAAGTACTATAACAGGAGAGTTACCAGCAACTTTCCCAATACCAACAAATTTTTCATCAAATACAATTTGATCATAAATTTCATCACATACAATGTATAGATCATGCTCATTTGCGATATCGATTAATTTTTTAAGCGAACTTTGTTCAAATACAGCTCCTGTTGGGTTATTAGGACTGATAAGGCAGATAGCAACAGTTTTTGGAGTAATTTTTGCTCTTATGTCATCAATATCTGGAGTTGAATTTTCCAGATCCACTGCAAACTCAACAGGTATACCACCGTGCAGTCTAACATACGACGCATAAGGTGGATAATAAGGACCAGGAAGCAAAACCTCATCACCTTCCTCTACAATGGAAGATATTACCATGTCCAATCCTTCTGATACACCGTTTGTAACTATAACATTCTCCTTTCCAATTGACAGACCCTTCGAATTCTCTTTTTGTGCAATTGCATCACGTAGTTCTGGAATCCCCTCAGATGGAGAATAATAATTTTTACCGTTTTTTACAGCATCTATTAGGGCTTGTTTTACATTGTCCGGTGGTTGAAAACCGTACTGAACTGGATCCCCAATGTTTAGGTAGTCTATTACTCTTCCCTGATTTTCTAAATCCTTAGCAGCTGAAACTATATCACGTATAGCATATTCAACACCTGAGACTTTTTTTGAAACTTTCAAACACTTAGACAAATATTTAGACCAGTTAAATTCTTACTTGTTTGGACCCGTTGCATAGCCTGGATAGTGCGGGTGGCTTCGGACCACCAGGTCAAGGGTTCGAATCCCTTCGGGCCCTTACTATCTAAATTATGTTAATTCTATTACTTCATTCCAACTTGCTTTGCTAAAACTGTAGAAAGCTTTAACAAAGCAAATTGAAATCTTATCTATAATTGGTGTTTGAAAATTGAGATACTGCGTAAGATGTCTCTATCCTGACACAAAACCAGAATTAACCTTTGATCAGAATGGGATTTGTAGTGCGTGTATTAATGCTGATATGAAAGAAAAAATAGATTGGAAGCAAAAAAGACAAGAATTCATAAAGATTTTAGATAAACATAGAAGTAAAAATAAAACAAACTATGACTGTATAATTCCAGTAAGTGGAGGAAAAGATTCTACATTTCAGACATATATGATAAAAAAAGAGTTTGGATTAAATCCTCTGGTAGTTAATTTTCATCCAGATGATCAGACAGATATTGGTAGAAAAAATTTAGCGAATTTGAAAAGAATTGGAGTTGATTGTGTTGAATTCACACCAAATCCAAATGTATATCTGAAACTTGCTACATTTGGATTAAAAGAGTTTGGAGATTTTCAATGGCCGGAACACATAGGAATATTTACTATTCCAGTACAAATAGCTGTAAGATATAATATCTCGTTAATTATTTGGGGAGAAAATCCTCAATTAGAATATGGTCGACCAACGGACATTAACAAAGATACAATTTTAGATAGAGAATGGAATGAAAAAAATGGTGGTTATTTCTTAGATAAGATAAAACCAAAAGATATGGTAAAATATGGATTTGAATTAGAAGATTTACGTCCTTACATTTATCCATCAGATGAAGAGATTAATCAAGTTGGGGTAACAGGTGTTTTTCTTGGTTCATATATTAAATGGGATATTTTCAAACAGCTTGAATTTGTGAAAAAACTTGGATTTAGTGAAAACGATGAACTGAAAGAAGGTACATACGATAAATGGGAAAATCTTGATGTTTACTTTACTGTGTTTCATGATTATTTTAAATTTATAAAATATGGATTTGGTCGTACAACTGATCACGCCTCATTAGAAATTCGTTATGGTAGAATTAGTAGAGAAGATGGATTGAAATTAGTGAAAAAACATGAGGGTAAAATTCCCAGAAAGTATTTGAAAGAATTTTTAAAGGCAGCTGAAATTACCGAGGAAGAATTTCACAAAATATGTGATAAATTTACAAATAAAGATTTGTTCAGAAGCGATAAGAATGGTAATCTAATTAAAGACAAAGATGGAAACTTGGAAAAAATTCAATATGATAATTTCAATAGGTAAATAGAATTTTAATTAAAATATAAACTGACGGCATATGTTAATTGCATGTTTTATGAAGGTGTTCTAATATTTTTTCTGAAGCTGTTCCTATATTCACCACATATGATTTTGCATAGTTATAACCACGGTCAATAGCTTCTTGCCTATATTTAGAATCTGTTAGAACACGTGTTAAAATTTCTTGAAAGTTATCCTTATCCGCAATTAGACAAGAATTTGATGCAAGTACTGATGGTATACCGTAGCCACTATCCTTTACTCGAACACTAATTACTGGTTTGCCTAATAACTGTGCATCTAAAATAACCGTAGAAACATCAATCATAACAAAAACGTCACATTCCTCAATAAGTTTTGAGATTTCACCAGTTTTGCGTACTCTTATTTTGGGATTAATTTCCCTAACCAATGAAGTTGGATCAAACTCATCTGGTGAAGGATGTAATTTTATAATTAGATTTTTTTCTAGATTTGTAACAACTTCACATATCTTTCTAATTGTTGTCCGATTTTTTTCGATTTCTTCTATAGTCAAATCAATAGAATTTTCGATTACTGGTCCAGATGTGGCTAACAGAATGTAGTTGTTTTCGGAAGTACGTATTTTCTGTATTCTGTCATAGAATGGATTTCCAAGGACTTGAATTTTTTCTTCTTTTACTCCATTTTTTAGTTGGTGCTTTTTTTCAATAGGACCCCATACTATCACTTCATCAGAATCAACAGGAAAAACTCCCTGAAACTTATTCATATTGTTTGTTCCTTCTGTTTCATCATCAAAATTCATACCAAATTGCAGTAATACAACTGGAATTAAGTGCTTTTTTGCCAGTTTTACAACAATTTGTTCTGTTGTACCGATTTCTGACATAACAACTATTGATGAAAATATGTATTTTTCAAATAATTTATTTGTAATTTCTATTTCTTTAATAGCCTCAAGAAACCTTTTTTTCAATAGATTTTTGAATTTTTTTTCTATTATTTGCCAAAATGAATAGTTATAAATTGAAAAAAATGATTTGAAAAAAACTGTATTCAATAGAACTGAAGAAATTTTTTCTTCAACAAGAGATTCACCGTCTTTTACATTTCTTTCTAGATTTTTATCCGCTAAATCATTCAATGTCGCAATTTTACAATTTGATTTTTTAATGATAGTGTAAGAATTAGAATTCCAGATTGCTGGACGTCTTCTGTTGTATAAAATAACGTTTGACATACTCTTTGACATACTCGAAAAAAACTGTCTGTATTTAACGGGATCAAATTCTACTAACAAAATTGATTTTTCATTCATGTGTAAGTTAGTTGGTCCAAATAGTAGATGAATAGACTTTTCTGAAATATTCTTTAATTTTAAAAACTTACTTTTAGATAATTTGAGGGAGAACGAATGATTTTTTATTTTCAGAGGTATTGTCACAGAGTCATAATAGAATTCTTCTTTGGTTACCGAGTTTTTATTCAATTTTTTAACATTATTAGTTAAAGTTTTTAGAATTTCATATAATGATATAGAAGCCACAAATTCCGCAGTATCATTTGTCTGACAAATTTTTATTATTGAAACAAAATTTTTTAAAAATGGGACAAGAAAGTAATTAAATTCAACTCGCATTATAGACCCAATGTTTATTCCTTTGTATTCTAATTCGTTTGATTTTTCTTTTTTAAACCATTCTACTAACTCGTAGGATTTTTTTTGAATAGTTTCTAAATCAAGGCGATTTAAATAAATGTCAGAAATTTCATGGTTAATATTATTTTCATTTAATAATTTATGTGATTCATAGTCAAAGGTTATTACTAAAGAATTTTTATTTTCCATACTTTGTTGTAACTCTTTTAAATCACATGATGAATCAAACAAAAATATTTTCAAGTTATCGGTGGATTTATTCAACATTGTATTTTTTCCAATCATAATCGTCAAATGCCACATTTTTCATTTCATCATCATCTGGTCGCCAAGCAGGATCAGCTAAAGCCAAAACTGTTGATGTGTCATCAGACAGATTTATGTGAGCTGATGCGATGTTTTTAGGAATTTGTACTAGAACTGGATTTTCTTCACTAGATTCAATTTCATGATAATTTCCTGAGTTGTCTTTTGCCACGAAAACTACTTTTCCTCTTATACAAATAAAATAACTATCACGTTTAGTGTGCAAGTGAGGACCTTTAACTTCATGAGGATTCACATGTGAAACATAAACCATTTTTGGGTGAAATTTTAAGATATTATCCCAATCTCGCCAAATTACAGTTAATTTCCCATTAATATGACCACCGTCAATATTTTTTGTTGGGAAAGTTTCTAGTGATATTCCGGTAATACCATCTGCGTTCAATCTACAAAAAGTTTCAATATGATAATAAAAACATTATTGATAAATAGTAATTCAAAACAATTAGACGTAAGCTTATTGTAGAGCGTTTCAAAATTTGGAATAATGTTAGATGGTAAAAAAATCCTAATAACTGGTGGAACTGGCTCATTAGGAATCGCATTAACTAAAAAATTGATAGAATCAAAGGCTCACTCAATTCGAATTTACAGTAGAAACGAATCAAAACAGGTAGAAATGCAGGATCAAGTATCTGATCCTCGTCTTCGTTTTTTAATTGGAGATGTGCGTGATTTAGAAAGATTGACGAAGGCTATGGAAGATATTGATATAGTTTTCCATGCTGCTGCGTTAAAACATGTACCAATAGTTGAATACAATCCATTTGAAGCAATTAAAACAAATGTACTAGGGAGCCAAAATGTTATTGACGCTTGTTTAAAAGAAAATGTTGAAACTGCAGTTTGCATTGGAACAGATAAAGCGGTATCACCACTGAATACTTATGGTGCAACAAAACACCTAATGGAAAAACTTTTCGTAACTGCTAGTAATTATATAAATCCGCTAAGATATAAAACGAAATTCCTAGCTGTCAGATATGGAAATGTTTTAGGTAGCAGTAATTCAGTTATTCCAAAATTTATTGAACAAATTCAATCTGGAAAAAACCTTACAATTACTGATCCCAATATGACACGATTTACTATAACAATGAATCAAGCTGTTGACTTGATCTTAACTGCAATTGAAAAAGGACATGGAGGGGAAGTTTTTGTACCTAAGCTTAAAGCATACAGATTAGACATACTTAAAGATGCAATCCTAGATATTTTAAAAACATCTGTAAAAATTGAGAAAATTCCAGTTCGTCAAGGAGAAAAATACCATGAAGCATTAATCAATTCAGAGGAATTGAGAAATACTTTCGAAATTGATAGTCTCTATATAATACTTAATAAGCAAATGCATCGTGCAACATTTTCAAAATGGAATGATTTGAAAATAACTACCCTAAACCACGAGTATTCTTCAGATAAGGTTGAGATTCTCACGAAAGAAAAATTGATTGATATTATAATCAAAGAGGGACTTTTAACTAGAAATGAGTGACATTGGATGTATAATACAAGCTAGAATAGCCTCTACTAGACTACACGGCAAAGCTATGCTTGATGTAGAGAATCAGAAACCTATTCTGTATTTTGTTATAAAACAACTCCAAGAATGCAAGTTAATTGATAAAATTATAGTAGCAACTACAACAAACGAAGAAGACAATCAAATATTTAATTACACAAAAAATCTAGGAATAGATTGTTTTAGAGGTAGTTCAGAAAACGTACTGGATAGATATTACCAATGTGCAAAAGAATATTCTATTTCAACTATAGTAAGAATTCCTTCTGATAAACCACTAATAGATCCGGAAGTTGTTGACAGCGTGATAAGTAAATTTAAAAATAATTCGTATGATTATGTTACCACTTTTAGTTACAAGAATCCAACTTTTCCTAGTGGTGCAGAAGTTGAGATTTTTTCAATGAATGCATTGAAAAAAGCATGGGAAAAAGCCAAACTTCCTTCTGAAAAAGAGCATGTTGTTACCTACTTTACCAATCATGAAGAAGAATTCAAAATGACTTGTATCAAAAATTCAGAAAACCTTTCACATCTAAGATGGGCAGTAGACAGAATAGAAGATCTAAATCTAGTACGCAAGATTGTTTCAAAGATAAAAAGAAGACCAATTTTAATGAAAGATATAGTAGATCTTTTAAACAAAGAGCCAGAATTACTTGAGATAAATAAAAGTGTAAACAGGAAGGAAGGTGAGATGAAGTCCCTGAAGGAAGATCAAGAATTTCTACAAAGTCGACCTAGGTCAAAACTACATTGAAAAAAATAAAATTATTTGATCCTATAATTGGAATTTCTGAGGAAAAGGAAATTCTTAGAACACTTAGGAGTAGGTTTTGGGCATCAGGGGCAGGAAACCGTAAGGTACAGCAATTTGAGGATAAATTTTGTAAATATCTCGGTTCAGATAATTGTATTGCAGTTAATAGCGGAACAGCTGCGTTAAATTTAGCATTATCATTGATAAATATAAAAAATAAAGAAGTAATTTTACCATCACTTAGCTTCGTATCTACTGGACATGCAATTCTAGTTAATGGTGGAAGACCTGTTTTTGTTGACATTGATCCACAAACAATGTGTATAGACCATGATGAAATTGAAAAATCAATAACTCCGAGGACCGCATCCATCATACCGGTCCATTTTGGTGGCTTACCATGTAATTTAAAAGAAATACAAAACATAGCGGAAAAACATAACTTGGCAGTTATAGAAGATGCAGCGCATGCAGCTGGTGCCACTTATAACAAGAAAAAAGTTGGTTGCCATGGAACTGCTGTTTGTTTTAGTTTTCATCCGGTAAAAAACTTAGCAATGCCTACCGGCGGATTAATTTCAATAAATGACAAACAGTATAAAAAATTTAGGAGTTTATTACTTGCCCGTAGATGGTGCGGAATTACGGACAGAAAAGAAACAAATTATGATGTTAAAGAATTGGGCTGGAATTATTACATGAATGAATTTTCTGCGGCAATAGGCTTAGAACAATTAAAAAAATTAGATAAACTAAACAATATACGTAAAAAAATTGCGAAAAGATACTCTCAAGAACTAAAAATAGTAACAAAAATGCCTTATCGAACGAATTGTTCGTATCATTTCTATTGGATCTTGGTAAAAAACAGAAATGCGCTTAGAAAAAAATTATCCAAATATGGAATTGAAACTGGAACACATTACAAACCCATTCACACATTTAGCTTCTATAGTTCAAAAAACAAATTGAAATTTACAGAAAATGTGGGTAAACAAATAGTCGTTTTACCTTGTCATCCAAATCTTAAAAAACATGAAATTGATAAAATTATTAAATTAACAAACAAATTTTCATAATTTTTCAAATTTTGTTTTTTCAATAATTTTGATCTGAGAAATCAATTCTTCCAATTCCTTAGTAGTTATAGACGTTGACGCGTCAGGTCCCTTTGAATTTTTTAATTTCACATGTTTTTCAATGATTATTTTCTCAGCTTTCTGCTGCTTCTTGATCACAGTAAAGATTATTGGAGCTATAATTCCTAATGTATGATCAGAAAATCCATCAAACTTTTTTGCCTCGTTCCAATTTATCTCATTTAATGAAGTTGGGTATTTTGAAACACAATAACAGAATGTTTTCTTATTTTTTTTAAAAATGTCTTTAATTTTATTTTTATTTCCACCCATCCCCATGCTAATTATTACCGGTTTTTTAGTTCTAGCCTTTGCTAACAACGTATCAATAGAATATGGATCCTTCAGCAAGCAAGTACGTGATGCAATCTTGTACCTTCTTACTTTTAATTTTTCTAAAAATTTTATTGCCTCAGGATAAAATGCGCTACAAAAGAATTCAATCCCAGTTTTATCTGCAATCTGTTTTAATTTTTTAGCTTTTTCAAATGTGATTTCAGATTTTTTAATAAAATTCCAGTTTGGGTGTTTGTTATTATAAAGATCATTTGCACGCCACATCTGAAATTTTACTGCGTTGGCCCCAGCATTTTTTGATTCTTGAATTAATTTTTTCGCTTTACTTAAATTCCCTTCCCAATTTGATGCAATCTCGGCAACAATGAAGGATTTCAATGTCATAACAAATTTAGAGCAAGATTTAATCGTTTATTGCTTGGAGATTTACTATTGGTAAAAGAAGCATATTATTTACAACGTGTTAAAGTAGATTCTGATTCTGACGCTAAATTTCTATTTGATTTACTTAAAGAAAGGGATGCACGTGCTAATATTTCACATAAAAAAATGCCTAGCTATAATTCACATATACGATTTATCAAATCAAAACCGTACAAAGTATGGTATATAATTTACATGAAGCTGGATCATAAATTACGTTACGATTGGAAAGAGAAAGTTGGTTCTATTTACTTATCTAAGAATGATGAAATAGGCATATTTATCTCAAAAAAATTTCAAGGTAAAAATATTGGAAAATATGCATTAAACGACTTGATGGCAAAAGATACACGAACAAAGAGGTACCTAGCAAATGTTAATCCAAAAAATAAAAAATCAATCCAATTTTTTAAAAATAATAAATTTAAGTTAATTCAATATACGTTCGAATTTAACAAATAATTGTGAGGTTTTTCTTCACAGCTTGCACACGTGTAAAAATCTTCTTCGTTATTCATTACAATATGCGTTTTAATAATTTCTTCTCTTGCAATAACTCTGCTGCCTGTTTTATTTGCTTAAAATCAATTCCAGATTTTAATGAAATGTCCCGAAGTGAGTGTTTACTGTCTGAATAATTTAAGACCCACAAAATTGTTAAAGCATCATTATATTTTTGTCCTCCAATTTCCCTAAATAATCCAAATTTATCTAACTTGGGTTCACATTTTGGATTAAGAGTAAGAAAAACTTGGTCATTTTTGCTATCTATTTTTGGCCGTTCTTCATTATTTTTTGAATCAAATTTTCCAAAATTTTCTTCTAATTTCAAAATCACTCTAAAATATTTAGAAAATGAATCCGCAAGATACTTTGCCTTGACAAACTCTGTATTGTCTGCAGATGTATGATATTCTACAAAATTAGGTGGGTTAGCTCTTCGCAGTGATCCTACAGGAAGATTAAATCCAGGCGAGCAGAATTGCCTTTCATCACTACCCTGTGGTTCAAAATCCACAATTTTATAATCATCACCTGATTTTTTTAAGATTTCAATAACTGTTTGATCAACTTCTGCATTACCTTGCCGACTTTTTTTATAAGTTGAAATTCCAGAATCCCCAACACAAGTAGCAACCAAGCCGTGTTTTATTTTTGCTAGATTGTTCTCATTTCTAGATAGCCAAACAATCGATCCTATAGTTTCTGGAATGAATAGAAATCTATAGGAATAATGTAATGACAAATTTTTTAGATGTTTTGCAAGAAAAGTAAGTAATGCAACGCCTGATAGATTATCATTACACATGGAAGGATGGCAGGGATAGCATGAAAATAAGACTTCATCTTCAGATTTACCACTAATAAAATATTCACCATAGGTAAGTGAACCATCTTCTAATGTTGTATCAATGAATACTTCATACTCGTCTTCCTCTAATTGTAACAGTTGGTTATGCGTGATACAAAATCCCCAATTTTCATTATAGTATGATGTAAGGTAGGGAATAACATCCGGATACTCAGGCAAAGAATGTAAATGTGGTTTTAATTCATCTAAGGAAATTTTTTTGTTTATAGGTATACTATAGTTTAAAATATGCAAGTTTGATTTTTTAAAATCAACGATTTTTTCACCTTTAGAGTTTTTTATATAGGCATCATTAATGTTCCACTCACGGGGAACTTCCCAATCAAACGCTTTTGTTTTTGATGGCACTTCAAAAATTTCAAGTGGTATATGATTTTTTAAAATTCTTAACGTTTTTCTTAATCCATTACCCGTAATACTTCTGGAAATTGGAAACAATTCAACTATTAATTCATGAATATTTTCACCAATTTCAGGAATTTGATCTATAAGTTTTTGAAAATTAGTTTCCATAAAGAAATTCTTAATTTAATTTATTTGAATGTCGCTATTTAATGATTTTCGTCCGTAAGTTATTTACTGCATTCGTGCCTATTCACTTTGGGATTTTCAATTAGATGTTCTTAGACTTGAAAGTTGTTTCATTTTTTCTATATGTTTTAACGCGAAAAGTGTAAATTCAGGTTTAAATTTTTCAATTAATAAAGACATTTTTTCGTCTTGAATCTCTGCGTTAGCATAATTTCCTCCAAAGTTTAAAACAATTGCAATTTCATTATCAATTTTATCCATACCAAATTCAAATGTATTATCAACCACAGCCTTTTTGAACACTTCAATTTCTTTTTCATCAACTTTTTGCATTAGAGAGGTCCTAATTACTTCAGGTAAATCTGTGATTGATTTCAGCACAGTTAGACTAGAGATTTTAAACATTCCAAGGTTTACAAAAGAAATCGATGGTTTATTGTAAAATGCCGCTTCTAGACTAGAGCTACCGGCAATGGAAATTACTAATTTACTTTTTTTCATTAACTCAATCGAATTAGTAGAAGGGTGTAATAGTATAACATTAGGTAGATTCATAATTTTTTTCATTTCATCAATGCTCCGCCAACCTCGGATATTCATTACCATATGATCTTTTACGCATAATTTGTAGTCTATAGGAAGGGCATTTGCAATATTTCTAATCACTTCTAGTTGATTCATAAAAAAAGGTGCACCTAACAATAATATTCTTTCAATTTCTTGATGTAACGGAAAATAAACAAAGTTAGTCTTCTGATCAATTTCATTTTTTAGATTACTATTCATGAAACTCTCCCTACGTTGTTTACGTAATTCATAGAGTAACATTTCAAAAATTACTTTAATTTTAGATCTACCAAAATACGTATAATGGGTTTTGACATTCTCATCTTTAGTAAATAGATATTTTGTTGCAGCTTTACCATAGTTACGAGAAATTAGATGTTCTTGAACTCGAAATTGCAGCGCATCATCAGAATATTTTTTGTCTGTACTCGTATTATTTTGTTGTGTAATAGTAGGTTTATTATCATTTTTTTTCTTTTTCTTATTTGGCAGTGGAAGATATGGATCTACATGATCATTCAGATAAATTCTACTTGGAAATACAGAACCTTTTGAATAAAAACCAGTTCTAGCGACAAAGGGGGTTATTACTTTAATCCCACGTGATTTACAAATCTCATAGAAAATATGATTGTGTTGATGATCTGTATTAGGCATCAATACAAAATCAGGTTTTACTTCATCCAAAATCATTTCATAAAGTTTTATTTCATCCTCTAAAATCAATAAAATTTCATCATAGGAGAATTTGTAAAATTTATTGAAATTACTGAAAAATCTATCATTTGTAGCAATTAACCATAAAAAAATATGGTATTTTTCCTCAATTGCTTTAAGATAATTCAAATCTGGTTTTCGTTTTGTTTTTAAAATATAATCATGATAATACCAAACTTTTTTAAATTTTACAAATTTTTGTTTTTGAGAAAATGTTTTTTTTCCTTCAGGAATTTCAAATATGGAATACATTTCACAATCAAAATTATCTTGAATATATTTAGCCAAAATAAAATGAAGCCTCATTGTATCATTCCAAAATAATAATTTGGGTTTCATGCTTCAGAGAATTTTTGGTTACTAATAAAATCTAATATGAAATTATACAAACGAATTTGAACAGACGCTTCTAGCTTTTGAAAAATTTAAACCTGAATTTACACTTTTCGCGTTAAAACATATAGAAAAAATGAAACAACTTTCAAATTAACAATATGGTTATTCTTCAAACTTGAATTCAGCAGCAGCATAATTCAATGTTACATCATTTTCAGTTCGTTTCATGCTTTCAGGCCGCTTAAGTTTTTTCTTAATTCTTTGACTCTTGTATCCCTTTGTTTTTATGTATGTCTCCTCAGTCAAACCTACATGTAACTGTTCATTTAACATTCTAGCACCATTCTTTATTTCAGCCATAATCTCCTCATCTGCCATTTTCGTCAAGTTCAAGCAAATATCCTGTCTTTCTGTAATAGATTCTAGATAACGATCTTCATCAGTAATGAAACCATTTGCTTTCGCGTAGTCATACATTACAGTATATGGTAAGGGTAAAAGAAACCCGATACTTGGGTATAAACCAGCCTTTAGACATTGGTCAAAAGTTTGTTTGATAGTTTCCTTTGTTTCTATTGGATAACCAAAAACAACACTTGTTTGAGTGATAATTCCTGCCTCTCTTAATGTATAAACTGTTTTATAGAATGCGTCAACTTCAATTTTTTTATTCATCATCTTCATAATTTCTGGGTTACCTGATTCTAACGCAAACCCACATGAATAACATCCTGCTTTTTTCATCTTTTTTGCAACTCTTAACGCCTCTTCATCTGACAGTCTAGCTCTAGAAAACAGATCAACACGAATAGCTGTATTCCACTTGAATTTCATTCCACTTTCAAAAATTGCATCACAAAGTTTCTCTACTTGAGTTGCAGAAGCAAAACTCAGATCATCCCAGAATTCTATGTAATTTACATTGTATTTTTCTATCAAATGTTTAATTTCGGCTAGAATTGATTTTGGTGATCTATTTCTATACGGATCATCCCAAAACACATAATGACAGAATGAACATTTAAACGCACAGCCTCTTGCGGTAACAACTGGCAAAGCACGCATTTCTACTGGTTGATCATCATTGTCAGGCATCTGCGTTGATGATTTAATGTACCTTTCCACATCAAAATGATCCCAATTTACTTCTGGCAAATCTTCAATGCTTGCAGCTTTTCTAGCCGGGTTAAGAACAATGTTTCCTTCATTGCCTCTAAATGAAATTCCCGTAACATCTTTAAGATCTTTGCCAAGACGAATTGCTTCAACAGCCTCATATGAAGAAACTTCTCCCTCTCCAGTAACCACAATATCGCCTTTAGTGTTTTTCAAAAACACTTCTGGAATTGAACCAGCAACAGAGTTGCCAACAATAACACAAGTATCAGGTTGATGTCTTTTCACCATATTTACAAACCATTTAACCCATTTGTAATGCGTAACTATAGTACCGCAAAGAACAAAATCAAACTGGTTTGTTTTTATATAATTCTCAACATACGCATCATCATATTCATTGATATCAATATCTAACAAGGTAAAGTCATAACCCTTGGTTTCAAAATATGTCATAACTGATGCTAAGCCGATAGGAAGCGTTTTGGAAAAGCCACCTGGTCTTAAACATACATGTACAAAAAGTAGTTTTAAATCCTTTTTACTTTTTTGCATTGATAGTGTAAAATTTTAATATCTAAAAATAAAGTTATCTATTCTTTAAATTAGTTAATTTAAGAAGATCTTTCATTATTTCCTATATAGAATAATGCTAAATGTACAAATTATCAATAATAGTCATTTAAAATCATATTAGATTTAATAAACTAGCAAAAACTGATTATGAAATTAATCCATAGAAATAGTCTTATGATGTAGTTCTATTCGTTTCTTGTTCGAAATGAAAGATGTTGTGGGAGGATTAGGGGAAATTGGAAAACCCATATTTACACTAATTTCGAAATATGTTAAAACATTAGGATATGATAAAAACCCAAAATTAATTCCAATATCTAACAAAAAATATGCAGATCTACCTACCAGATTTCTTCACATCTGTATACCTTATAACAAATCATTCAATTCCGGCATAAAAAAATTAACTGCAAAATTTTCTCCAAGGGGGATAATTATACACAGTACTATACAACCTAAAATCACTTCAGAATTACAATCAAAATTTGACATACCGATAATTTATAGTGCAACCAGAGGCGTACATAAAAGAATGTCCTATGATCTCAGAAGATACACGAAGTTTTTTGCGATAGAAAAAAATGCCCCCAATGCAAAATGGGCTAGTTCACAATTTTCTTTGTTAATGAAAAAAGTGGGTGTAAAAACTAAACGGATGTCTAATCCTCTAACACTAGAACTTGCAAAGATAGTTTGTGATACATCTTACTATGGTTGGTTGATAACCTACGCACAGATATCACAGATGATTGCTTCGAAGCACAGGATAGATTATGATGAGATGTGGTCTTTTGCTAATGAAATTCATAAATTTTTAGGAAATAGACCTAAAATGTTTCCGGGTTATATAGGAGGGCATTGTGTAATTCCTAACCTTGAATTGATTAACAATGCTTCATTAAACCAAATAAATAAAATTAATCAGTTTTTTAAAAAGGTTAAAAAATGAATTGTAGTATTTTTATAATAATTTATTTTTTATAAAATTAATCGAATCAACCGGTGACGGATCAAATCCTGACAAAATTGCATTATAGATACTCGTAAAATCTAACTGGTAAATCAAGCAAATGAGCTTGGACAAAATACTTCCTTCCTTTGAAAAAACCTCCTGAAATTTAATTTCTTTTTCATTAAAAAATTCCTTTAGAATTTTCCACCTTTCTTTTGTCTTGATGTAATCATCAACTCCCTGAAGTAGTATTGGTTGTACTTCGGTAGGTTTCTCCCAAGCAACAATCCCATTATGGGACGCTTCAACAACGTTCTCAATTATTGTATGTGTTTTAGCGTTTTCCTGCATCGAATTCTTGTATCTTATAGCTGCTGCCTGCAATCCCAAAGGATAATACATTAATGGAATACCAGAAATCCATTTTGCGAGTTTTAATGCATTATTTTTATCATTCAAATTATAAGAATTAATTTCATTTTTAACTTCATCAAGCTTTAGAAATGACTCGGTTACATCTGTTCGTTTTATTGGTAATATATCCAGTAATACGTTGATAATTGAATAAAGGTAAGCTGGAAACGATGCTCTTGGAGAATGGTATTCAGGAACAGTATAATGAGAAATATTGTTTTTTTGAGACAGTTCTTGCAATTTTCCACCTGAGGAGAACGCAATAAATTTTGCATTTGATTTTAAATTATTACTTAGAATGGTTAACGTTTCATCTGTGTTTCCGGAAATACTTGTAAGAACTACAAGTGTATTCGAATCAACTGTTTTAGGTAGTAGATAACCCTTTACAACACTTACATGAATGTCATCTTTTGAAAGCAATGATGACATTACTTCGCCAATTGTACCTGAACCACCCATTCCTGCAAAAACAATATGATCTATGTCTTTAACATGAATTTTTTCTAAATCAACTTCAAAACTAGCTTTTGCTATTTCAGGCCATTTATCATAAACCTGATACATTTTTTCAGAATCTATTCTTTGGAGTTCCTCAGAGTTCATTAATCTATTAATCCACTATGATTGTAATAAAATACTTAACTACCAAATGTTAGTCTTGAAAAAAATTGCGAAATAATATAACCTATATTTCTCGTAATAACTTTTGTGAGTCTAAAAACAGTTGAATGGAGAGATAATTCTGTAGTAATGATTGATCAGACTAAACTGCCAAATGAATTATTATTTATAACTTGTACGGATTATAAGCAGGTTGCAAAAGCGATTAAAACTTTAGTTGTCAGGGGTGCTCCAGCTATTGGAGTTTCAGGCGCTTTTGGTTTAGCCCTTGCTGCCTTACAAAGTACTGCAACTACAAAAGAAGAAATGGTTGGTGATCTTGAAGATGCTAAAAAAATTCTTTTCGAGACTAGACCTACTGCTGTAAACTTAGCATGGGGACTTGAAAAAATAATGCAAGTAACGAGATCTTGTAAGGATGTTGATGTAATTAAAAAAACTGTGGTTAAAACTGCAAAACAAATGGCGGAAGAAGATGTTAAAATTAATATGATAATGGGTAAAAATGGTTCGAAACTCTTTGATGATAACGAAACAGTATTGACTCATTGTAATGCTGGAGCCCTAGCCACTGTTGGATATGGGACAGCATTGGGCGTTATTAGAGCTGTTAAGGAAGGTGGAAAAAATGTTAAAGTGATAGCTACAGAAACCAGACCAGTCCAACAAGGCTCAAGACTTACTGCTTTCGAACTGAAACATGATGGTATAGATGTCAGCCTGATTCCTGACACAGCAGTTGGTTATACTTTAGCAAATAATTTAGTAAACAAAATAATTGTTGGTGCTGATAGAATTTTGAAAACAGGTCATGTTTTTAATAAAATTGGAACATATCAGGTAGCGGTACTTGCTAAACAGCATAATACGCCATTCTATGTTGCTGCTCCATTGTCTACTTTTGATCTAAAAAATAATCCTGAAGATATTGTTATAGAACAAAGAAAATCATCTGAGGTAACCGGAGTCGGTGAGAGAAAAACGGCTCCAGATAATATTAATGTCATAAATCCAGCGTTTGATATTACGCCACCTGAACTCATTTCAGGAATAATAACTGAAAAGGGGGTGATTACTGCACCTTTTGAAGAAACTATTAAAGAATTATTTGCAGCTAATTAATAGAAAGTTTTTATTTATTCCCTGATTTTCACAGCATATGAGCCAAGTTACTACTGAACAAATTAAAAATTCTCTTAAACAATGTATGGATCCAGAAGTTCCTCTTAGTATTGTAGATATGGGTCTTATTTATGGAATAAATGTATCTAACAATAATGATGTTAAGATCAAAATGACAATGACTACGAAAGGATGTCCACTACATGATACAATGGTTGATGATGTCACTAGATATACAAAAAAAGTTCCTGGTGTAAATAATGTTCAAGTTGACATAGTTTGGGATCCTCCATGGTCTATCGATAAGATGTCTGATGAGGCTAAAGCAAAAATGAAGGGTTTTGGTAATCAAAATACACCTGCACCAATCAACTATGAAATAGTGATGCCACAGGGAGTAGGTAAAATGGTAAAACAAGATGATGGCTCTGTAATGTTAGCTAATGAACACGATCAAGGGTTTATGGTAAATCAAGCAATTATAGATTTTTGGAAATCATGTAATGGTAAACGAAAAGTAACAGAACTTGTTGATCTCTTTGCGCAACAAACAGGTCTGCAGAGAACCCAAGTGGAAAAAGAGGTAATGCAATTAATTAAACAACTGCATGATGGTGGATTAATTGTGCTAGTAAATCATACCGAAGCACCAAATGTAGAATTTAAAAAATAAGACTAAATCTCTTTAATCTCTGTAATTTTAGCCTGAACAGAATCCATTTTAATAATACATTTCTTGTCACTCCAACCCAATGCAACATACCAATCGCCCGCATCACAATCATATTTTGTTTCAAGAGTATGGATATTAGCAGCTTCCACTTCGTATCTCTTTAGAATACCCGAAGTTGCTAAAGATATTGCATCTTTCTCAGTCTTCAATCTTCTATCCATTAATCCTATTCCAGGAGACATGTAAAGTGTAAAGTAATTCAGTTAATATAGTTAAGGCATAAAATTATGAATTTTACATGTAGTAAATAATATCAATGCCTTCTTGTTGCAAAAATAAATCCCATATCAGAAAATATTGGTTTTGTTTTAGTATCAAATGAACTCATCTCTAGTATTTTAGTCAAATTTTTAATCAATAGTGGTTTTGAATTAGCAAAATGACATTCGATTGCAATTCTCTCAATTATTTCAAAATTTTTAGGAGTTAATGAATCTATTATATCGTATTCTGCACCTTCACAGTCTAATTTAAGAAAATCACACTTTTTGATTTTAGTCTCTTTAAAAAAATCATCCAGTGTCATCGAAGAAACTTCAACATAATTAGAATTAGTGATATACATGCTATGACTAGCTTCATCATCACGAAGAAAAATTTTAACTTTGGATGACTTGTCAGAAACTGCACAATTAAACGGAATTATATTTGTCAAATTATTCAGTTTTATATTATCTAAAAGCAGATCGTAATTCTCCTTCACTGGTTCGAAACAATATATTTTACCGTTTTTACAATACTGTGAAGCAAACAATGCAAACAAGCCAATATGAGCTCCTACATCTATTACAATATCATCATTCTTAATACTGAAATCTTTACTCGAGTAATCTTGAATCAGCCAAACGTTTGTTAAGGCCATTAAATCAGTTGATTTTACTCTAATTTTCAATTTTAAACCACTACGAGTTTCAAAAATAACATGAGTCTTGTTTGTTAAATTAAAATAAACCATAGGATACAAGCACCAATTCTTGAGAATATTCCGAGATTTAGCAAGTATCTGTAGTTTGGTAGAGAAACTAGAGGCCATTTTTAACTATGGAGTAGTAGAAAAGTATCTCTAATTTTATTATACGGATTTTTCATCAAATATTCAGTAAAAGATATGAAGATTCTCATCACAGGTGGAATGGGTTATGTAGGAAGCCATTTAATTGATTTACTATTAAAAGACAAACACAAAATTGTTCTATTAACAAAAAGTTATTCGAAGAAAAAAAACATATCTCAAGTTAAAAGTAAAATAAAAGTAGAAAAAATAGATGTTACAAATCAGCGTAAATTATCCAATAGTATAGAGCAGCATAAGCCTGATATTATAATTCATCTTGCTGGCATAACTTCTCATTCAAAATCCTTTGAAACTCCATTAGATGATGTTGAACAAAATGCTAAATCGACTTTATTCATTTTAGAAAAACTCAAACAAATGCAACATAAATGTAGATTTGTCCTAGGTAGTAGCTTTATTGTAGTTGGAAAGCCGAGTAAACTTCCTGTGGATGAAAAAACTTCTTGTTGGCCAACTACAGTTTATGGTGCAAATAGATTAGCAAGTGAACATTATTGCAAAATATATCATGAAGTTTATGGTCTTGATACTGTAATATTTCGCATAACAAACTCTTTTGGTCCAAGGGAGCAAGTGATTCCAACTAAGAACGCTGTAAATTTCTTAATACATGAAGCATTTATCGGGAACACTATAACAATTTTCAACAAAGGTAGATTTTTCCGAGATCTGATCTACATTTCCGATGTTATTTCTGGCATTAAAACAATAATCAACAAAGGAAAAGCGGGAAATTTGTATTGGATTTCTTCTTCTAAGAAAACTTGGTTTTATGAATTAGGTAGTTTGCTGGAAAAATTAACTGGTACTAAAGTAAAATTTGTTAAAACTCCCAATTATACAAAAAAAGTAGATGTAGGAAACTTTGTTGTTAATAATTCAAAATTAAAATCACTTGGGTGGAAACCAAAAGTAAACTTGAATCAAGGAATTAGAAAAACTTTGGAATATTTCGAATCAGAAAAAATTAGTTAACAGTCTTATTATCTCTAATATATCTACTAAACGATGTAAATTTAAAGTGCTTTAATAATTCTGACATTCTAGAGTATGCCTTATCTAAATTGTGATAAGTGATATACTTGTCTTTTAACGGTAAATTTAATCTCGGCATAAATTCTGGTGTAAGCTCCCAAGAGTGAATGTAAAAAGTTCCAGGCATATCTTTTTTTTCATAGTTCCTAATTGCTGTTTTGATTATTCTAGTAGGTAATGTTCTTAAGTAAAATCCTCCTCCAGCTGGAATTTTTTTACCTAGAAATTTTGTCGTCAATAGTGGAAATTCTATTAACTTTCCACTAGGATCATTTTTTTCAATGGATGTACTTGAGAGCTTATATGGTTGGTGTTCCGCATTTGGTGAACCATACATAGTAGATTTAGCTGGTACGATACTACTATCAAAAATGTAATTGTTTTCTGCCAAAATATCAATTGCCCATGAACTAAACTGATTTAGTGAGAATGTGGGTGCTCTAAATCCTTGTGATTTATGATTAGTTAATTCTGCAAATTTTTTAATTTCATTGGAAAATTTTTCCCTAAATCCTGGTGAATCTAGTCTATCATGATGCATAGTGTGAAATCCAATTTCATGATCATTATCAATAATCTTATCAAAAATTTCTGGTTGGATTTCTAGAAGTTCACCTACGACGAAAAATGTTGCGTAAGTATCATGTTTTCTTAATAGCTCTAGTATCTTATCAATACCTTTTATTACAGACGGTTCATGTTTTTCATCTTTAATATTACGTTTAACTAATTCTGGATGATACCAATCCTCAAAATCAATTCCTATTATATTCAATTTATCTACTCTATTTTTTTCACAACCCTAGCAGGATTACCAACCACAACACAATGATCAGGTACATCATTAGTTACGACACTTCCAGGAGACACAATTGAATTTTTTCCAATCGTGACTCCAGAGGTAACAATACAACCAGGATTCACAACAGCTCCAGATTTTATTTTAACTTGGGCTACCTTTCTTGGATATGCACCTTTTTTCAAAAATAAATTTGCAGTGGGATTACTATGAGCAAAGATCATTGAAAAAGATCCTAGTGTGACATTGTCTTCAATTTCCACTAGTTTTGGATAGATAAGATCAATGAATGCATAAGGGTTAAAATGACAATTGTTTCCAATTTTAACACCTCTTGCTCTTTGCATTTTAATAGCAAAACCAGAGTGTGGTGAAGAAAAAGCCAATCTATGTAAAATCCAAGAATTAAGATATTTTATGCGAATTTGAAAACGGCCTAAACTACCAGTATAACCATAGTACTCCATAAGCTCTTTTTCGTTGAGGGTGATTGCGTCATCAATTAGATCTTTATATTTACTCACACCCGTCAGATTTTCTGAATCTATCTAAATATTTCTAATAAAATGCATTGATAGAAGAATTAGTAACAAATACTAAATTTAACTAAATTACAGTAACGATAAGATGTTTGATGAGGAAAAATTATCCGCATATCTCAACAAATCAAAATTATTAGATAATATTGGTTATGAAAAGAAAATCCGAATTGCAATTTTAGGAAGTTTTACGCTAAATGGTTTGGAAGAAACTATTAGAGTAAAATGTGCTGACAAAAAAATTCAATGCTCTACTTATGTTGCTGGATACAATCAATATAATCAAGAAATTTTGAATGAGAAAAGTGAATTATACAAATTTTGTCCTGATGTGACATTTTTACTCATTGATTCTAGAGATGTTTTAGGGGAACTTTTCTTGAATCCTTATTCTATTTCTGCTCAGGAAAGAAAACAATTCATCATAGACAAACAAAGTGAAATAATTAATTTAGTACAGTCATTTGTAAATAATTCCAAATCTAAATTAATTCTGTCAAATTTTAGTATACCATCATATTCTCCTATTGGAATAAATGAAATGAGAGAGGAATTTGGTCTGTATGAAATGATAAGAAGTTTGAATTATGAAATTAAAACTACATTGAGATCTAAACCTGAAATTTTTATCTATGATCTAAATTCCTTTGTCACTAAATTTGGAGAGAACAATGTATTTGATTATAAACAATTTTTTTATGGAGACGTTAGGGTTTCTTTTGATTATATACCATATCTAGCCGAAGAATTCATGGGATATGTAAAGGCTGTATTAGGATTAAATAAAAAATGCATTGTTTTGGATTTAGATAATACGCTTTGGGGTGGTATAGTAGGTGAGGATGGTTTCGAAGGAATCAAATTGGGTGATGATCCTATCGGCAAAGCTTACGTTGAATTTCAACGTCACCTTTTTGCGTTAAATCAACGTGGTATTATCCTTGCAATAAATAGTAAAAATAACTTTGATGATGCTATAGAGGTAATCAGAAAGCATCCTAACATGATTCTAAAGGAAGATAATTTTGCAAGCATTAGAATTAATTGGAATGACAAAGTAGCTAACATAAAAGAAATTGCTGAGGAGTTGAATATTGGACTTGATAGTATTGTATTTTTTGATGATGATCCTATCAATAGAGACTATGTGAAATCAACTTTACCTCAAGTTCTCACAGTAGAGTTATCTGATTCTTCTAGTTACTCTCAGTCCCTTAAATCTATGAATGATTTTCAAGTGCTAAAGATTACCAATGAGGATACTAAACGTGGTAAAATGTATCTGGATCAAAGAAAGAGAACAGAATTTCAAAAACAAGTTGGAAATCTAGAAGATTTTCTTAAGCAGCTAAATATTTCTGTAAAAATAAGAAAAGCGGATGAATATACAATTCCAAGGATTTCACAACTCACACTTAAAACAAATCAATTTAATCTAACAACTAAACGATACCAAGAAGAAGAGATTAGAAAGTTCGTAGGGGAGAAAAAGAAAATAGTTGAATGTGCACAAATTCAAGACAAATTTGGTGATAATGGAATAACAGGTGTTTACATAGTTAACAAGGAGAATCAGCACGAATGGTTTGTGGATAGTTTTCTTATGAGTTGTAGGGTTATGGGAAGAGGTGTGGAAGAAGCATTACTTGGTCAAATTATTGAAAGAGCGAAAATGGAAGGAATTACAGAAGTTAAGGCTCAGTATATAAAAACGAAGAAAAACAAACCTGCTGAAAATTTTCTCTCTGATTTTGGATTCAAAAGAGATGGAGATATATGGATTTTTGAAACAAACAAACCTATAAAAAAATCAGAGCATTTGGTGATTTCTTAATATGTCAGAAAAACTTTTTGAAATAATTTCCAGAGTCATGAATATGCCGATATCACAAATTAATGATGATTCTAGTTCCAAGTCAATTCAAGATTGGGATTCATTTAACATGTATGTACTTTTGAATGAGATTGAAAAAGAATTTAATGTGGAATTCTCGCTTGAGGAAACCCTTGAAATAAAAAATGTTAGTGATTTTAAAAAGCAATTAGAAAAACATGGTGTAAATCTTAATGAATAAAATTTTTATGAAGAAATGTGTGATATAAATTGAAATTACATCATATAGGAATAGTAGTTAAAAATATTCAGAAATCCCTGGGAGAACTAAACCAGTATTTGAATTTTGAATCTATATCTGTACCATCTTTAGTGGGTTCACAAAAAGTTAACATTTGTTTTCTAAAAACAAACAATGTTTTCTTGGAATTGATTGAACCTGCGCAAGAAGATTCTCCTATCTCTAATTTTGTCAAAACAGGAGGTGGATTTCATCATTTGTGTTTTGAGGTTGATGATATTCGTCTTGAATTGGAAAAGATGAAAAAAAACGGGGCACGTGTTATAGTAGACATTGTAAAAGGTTTTGAAGATCGCTTAATTGCTTTTGTTTTATTGGATATGAAAAATACTAATTGTAGACTCGTTGAATTAGCAGAGAAGAAATAATATTGAAAAAAACACTTGAAAATTTTGGAGTTGGTATTGATATTGTTGAGACTAAGAGATTCAGAAAAAAAAACTATAAAAAAAATAAAAACTTCTACGAAAAGATTTTTTCTAGATCGGAAATTAATTATTGTTTAAAATATAAAGATCCGTACACTCATTTTGCTGGAAAATTTGCACTAAAGGAATCAGTCATAAAATCAATCCAGAGTGATATTTCATTCTTAGATATTCAGACTTCTAATTCAAAACACGGTCCTATCGTTAGACTAGTTGGAAATTCAGCAAAAAAATATTCATTTTTACCTTCTATTAGTCATGAAAAAGAATATGCGGTAGCTACAGTAATTTCTTTCAAATTATGAACTTGATCTTATAGTTAAAATCTAATTTTTTATTGCTAGAATATTAGAAGTTTGTTTGCTAGCAATTTCTTGAATCTTCTTAATCTTAAAACCATGTTCTTTTAAAAATACGTAGATTAAATCTTCGTTTATTCCCTTTGATTTTAAAAATCCTGAATGTATTTCAATTATGATCTTCTTGATTTTATTTTTGTTTAAAGCGTCTTTGCACCCTAAAAGTACTTCATATTCAAATCCTTCAACATCAATTTTCAATAAATTTACCAAATTCAAGTTTTTTGATAAAATGATATGATCTACTGTTGTGACCTCAATTTCTGATTTCTTCATTAGTTTTTTATTTTCTACGTATGGATCTAAATAGCCATAAACATCTTCTTCGCTCACCTTATACAATGATCTAGTTTCAACCTTTTCTCCAACTGCTTTTTCTAGAACTAAACAATTTTTAAAATCATTTAAAATAATATTTTCCTTTAATGATTTCATAGTATCATAAGCAGGTTCAACTGCGATAACAAACCCTTTAGTGCCTACCAATTTTGCTCCTAATAATGTGTATTCACCAATATGTGCACCAATATCAATCACCGTATCACCTTCGTTGACATTTTGTGAAAATGCTTGTTTTACGTCTTTTTCAAGGTCCTTTCCTAATACTAAATCCCAAGTAAATGGATTTGAAAATTCTAGGTAAATCTTTAATCCAAAATCAATATCAAATGCTGTCTTTGAACTAGATCTTTTTAAACGCTGTAATAGTTTTGTTCCTAAAAAAGAATAGCCTATAAATTTTTGTACTGGTCTAGGAATTAAATTTAGAAATTTTATGAGTGACAGTAATGTTTTTTTTCCCACTTTGATTTCCGTTCAAATTTTAATAATAAATGCTTTCTTATTTGTCATACACTGAATATTGAATTGATTATACAAGAAATTTTTTTCAACTCTAAATAGGTCACCATCTATAACCATTGTAATTTCACATAAATTATAATCTGATTTAGCCAGCAATAGTTTTTTTCGCTCTTTGGCTTAAATAGGCAATTATTTTGTTAAAAATACTACTAGTATTTTTTCCTGTTAAATTTGACGGCACATGAATAGCATTAGGAAAACTCAATATCAGATCCCTATCTGATACTTTCTTTAGGCGCTCAAGGTATTCATACCTCTCTGAAATTTTCTTCCTATTTTTTCTTAAATCTAGTTCTGCTTTTATTTTAGATCCCAAGAATCCCTTTGACAAATAAAATAGCCATACTAAAAGATCTACTAGTATTAATGTTGGATGGATTTTTGAATATGTGTCTTTAGAGTAATGTGTTTGTAAGCAATATTTTCGATTTCGTTCAAGCCAAAAAAATTTTTCAGAACTCCATCCAAGCATATAGCTTTCAGCATGATATATGACTGAAGATGGGACGTAATACGACTTGACATCTAATTGAGCAGCTCTCCATCCAAGATCAAGATCATCATGATACAAAAAAATGAATGGATCCAATAGGCCTACTTTTTTGAAAACTGAACTTGGTGCAAATAAACAAGTACCGGATGCATATCCTATTTGTTCAATCATATTATGTTGGTTTACGTCTTTTTGACCTTTTTCTCTTGCATATCCAAAACCAAAAACATTCATCATATTTCCTGCGCTCATGAGCACGGATTTTTCGCTTAATGAAAGATGTTTAGGTTGATAGAGTGCTTCTCCATGTTTATTATATGCGTGCATTAGTTCGTTTAACCAATCTGACTCAACGATGGTATCCGGATTTAAAATTACAATAAAATCTCCCTTTGCGTTTTCTATTCCAATATTATTTCCTTCACAATAACCCAAGTTTTTTTTGTTTTCAATTAAACGAACTTTTTCAAATTTTTCTTTACATTTTCTATGGCTTTCATCCATGGATGCATTATCAACGACAATTACTTCTAAATTATCATAGTTGGTTTTACTGATAGATTCTAAACAATCCAAAAGTAATTGACCAGCATTATAATTTAAAATTATTATACTTACCAGTAATTGAGATGTTTTTTTCAATTTCTAGAAAAATTGTACAAATACTAGTTTTTTTATTTTTTTATGAATTTATACTTGAGTTTTTGCCAATATAGCTTTAAAGTAATACCAAGTCCTACAAAAGCACTAATAATCATAGGAAGTATCGCACTTCCACTTCCAGCATCAATATACGCATACGCATCAGAAATAAAGAAAGGAGTAAGCGCAAATGCAATAATCGATAAAAATACTAAATGTCTTTGATTCATTTTCTCTTACACACCAGAAATTCTCTATGAGGGATATTTGTTGGGTAGTCAGATTTTACTTTTTTTCTTTCTAGAATAGTGAAACTGTCTTCTATTACTTTCACTTTGGGACCAAATTTGACTGCCTTTATGAATTTATTTTGTACATCTGTTGCCTGGCTTTCAAAGAATAACACTCCATCTTTTTTTAAAAGAGATACTATTTTTTTTAAATACTCAAAGAGAGTGAATTCTGTATTTTTGTCAATTGTGTGGTCATTTGCTAATGACAAAATAACATCAAATTTTTCATCCGTATTATAGTCCTCAAAGCGCGTTTTTATGAACTCCACATTTGGCAATTGTAATTCATTTTTTACGGCGTTTCCTATATTTACCAGATATGGATTTATTTCAATACCAATTACTTTTTTAACATAATCAGTTAGGTAAATGGAAACCAACCCCATGTTTGAGCCAATATCAAGAACCGTTTGCGTGCTATCCAAATATCTGTTTATGTTGTATTCTTCAAACCTTTTTTCCGTAGATCTGCAACCCTTTAGACCAATTCTCTCGTATCCCTGATATGGAAGATTCATGTCATGACCATAAACTAAGGATTTCCATTCCTTTCTTTCTAACTCTAGTTGGTGAGCAATCTCATTTTTTAACTGACTCATAAATTCACCTTGTTAATCTGAAATAAATATCGATGTTATATCTTTAAAATCATACGGTTTGTCATAGTCATTCCAGTATATTTTATCTGGTAGAATTTCATAGTTTTCATTAAAATACAAGTTAAAAACAACCCGAAAAGTGTTTACGGGTGTTAAAGCTTCACCTACTAAACCACTATCCACATTTGGAAGATAAAATGCCTGGAAGTTAGGCATTCGTTGCCTTTGCATATCTTCAGTGGGTTTTTTCCAATCAAGACCAAAATCAGAACCATGATCAGATTGTATGATAATAATCGGCGGTTTATTCGTTTTATAAAGAAGTTCATTAACTATTTTTTTTATTTCCATGTTTGTAAATCTTATTTGGTTAAGATAACCTTCAATATCCTGATCACCTTGCAAGTCAGATCTACTAGCAGGATCTCTAGGTTCACCCTCAGCAGTAAAAACGTATGGGATATGTGGCAGAACAAGGTGGGCATAAACAAAAGTTGGTTCATCTATATTCTTTATTTGTGGTAATTCAGAAAAAGCACACAGTATTCTATTTCGATGTTCTTGGTATTCCATCTTCTCTATAAAATATCCTATCATACTTGTGCGAAGTAATACATTTGTAAGTTTATGCTCCAATAATGAGTTATTTTTACAATAATACAAATCTAAATTTTTGAATTCATCAACATAATCTGCTCCTGTTTCAAAATTTATTATTGTATACCCATTCAGTTTCAATTTTTTCATCACCAAATTATCATAAATCAGTTTAAAAGTTGGGTGGAGATTTGTTGATTCAGTACCAACAAAGTCAGCAAGGTAATTTGGGTATTGCATATTTAATGTAGAAGCCATAGCTAATGCTGTAATAGGATAATTGCCATAGGTTTGTTCTTGTACATAAAAACCCTCATTATTAAGAAATGAATAAAATTCTTGATTATCAAAATCTAAAAATTCTTTTAATGCGTTTTTACCCGCATATCCGTCTAGGAGTATATAATAGATGTCAGGTAGATCATCACCAGATAATTGGGACAAAACTTTTTGTTCGCTATCTACGGATAGAAATGAATTCTCGAAAGATCCGTCTTTGTCAATATTTTCAGTATAAAATATCCCAATGTTGACTGATATTGTTAGAATAAGAACAATTGTTATGACGTTAGTAATAGTTGTTGCATTATTCAGTTTTCTGTTTGTTTTGATAAAGTAGTAGATCCCAACTACGAGAGAAATAAAAAATGGGATTAGTAAATATCTGTTTTGTGCAATGTCAGCATTGCCTATAGTGACATTATCAAATAGCCCATAGATATGTCCGTATGAAAAAAATAAGACCAGAAGAATTGAAACAATGAAGCCAGATTTTACGGCATTTTTTAAGACATAACGTAATGATATCCATACCCCTATTGTGATTGATAATACTAGAAGTAACGGTAAAAAAATGTCCTGAAATTTTAATTCCTCAATATTATTTGAAAAAAGAAAAATAATTGGAAATATTGCGAATAAAATTGGGTGGATTATAATACTTTTAGAATTAGTTTTCAATTACGAACCAGTCCTTGTGATTAGATATATCCTAATCGTAGCAAAGTTTCTTTCGCTTTTTTAATTTCTTCATCTGACAGTACTTCTCCGTCTACATTTGAATACATCGTAAATTGGGTCAAAATCTCTTCCATTTTTTTCACAACATCTATTCTCTCGTCTGCAATGTTTTTTTCCTCCTGAGGATCGTTCTTTAAATCAAAAAGTCGTATATTTTTTTTGGGATCATCTCTGGCTCGTAAATCTTTGGACTCTGAAGTTCTGATACCAATTATTTTTGGTAAGGCTGTTGGATTTTTGGAATTAACAAGTTGTGCTAGATTAATACCGACTTCGATATATGCTGGTAATTCATCTAATTTTTTGTCATTGATTAGAGGAAAAACACTTCTTCCATCAGTTTTTGCCGAGTTGGTTAACCCTATCATGTCAATAATAGTTGGAAAAATATCCACACCTCTAACTAAATCTGAAATTATTTTGCCTCCATTGATATTATAACCAGTAAAAATTAAAGGAATACGAACAACTTCATCATAAAGATCTAAACCAGATCTTGTGTTAAAAGATCTCATTTCGTAAGGAGTTAGTGTTCTCCTCAGCTTCTCTTTTCTATAGGTTTGAGCAGCAAATCGTAAATTAAGGAGTGTTTTCATCCTTATTTTTTCAACAAATGAAAGAGATGTCTGACCCTTAGTTAACATCCGTTGAATCTTGGGAATTTCGGTTATACTTTCTCCCGTAACGGGAATATATTCTCCATGATCAGCAGTTATGATAACAAGTGTATTTTTCATATCAATATGTTTCAGAAACTTACCCAACCAAATATCAACATAAGAAACTAATCTATCATATTTGGTTTCTCCATTTTCTTTTTTATCAAATTCTTCAGGAACAGAAAAAGGTGTGTGTATGTCCATTAAATGGATAAAATAGATCCAAGGCTCTTCCATTTCCTTGGATTTTAATTTGGCAATAATTTTATTACCTAAATTATCTTCAAGACGTTGTAATTTTTTTCTGTCCTCAAAAATAAATAGTGTTTTATCACCAAAGTTTATTGTAGATTCCTTAAAGAATGTAATATCCGGAATAAGTGAATATACATGATAATTGGATTTTTTTAAAATATCAAAAAAAGTTTCCGCATTAGTTTTAAAATTAATTTGATTTTGTCCCGTGCTAATTGGAAACATGCCAGTAAATACACTTGACAAGCTAGTTCCAGTTTGATCTGCAGCACTAATTGCTTGAGAAAAGTAAATTCCTTTTTTGATGAGAGAGTCTAGGTTCGGTGTTTTTGCATTTCGATTCCCACCAAAACATCTGTCCGCTCTAAGTGAATCAACTGAAACAAAAAGGATGTTTGGTTTCATGTAGCCCAGAATGAATTTTTAATTATCAACATTATATATTCTGCTAAGCACTTCTAGTTAGATTTTAAAAATTCGTTTCTTCAAATAAACTAGATCCATTTGGTTCGAAATAGTTCTTTTGTCAGTAAAATCAGTAAGTTCCTTCTGTATTCTTGTAATTTCTTCTAGATCTTTATCAGTTGGTTTTTTATTTTTTGACAGAACCAATACCATATTCGCTAACTGTAGTGTTAATGTCAAAATAACTTCAGAATTAGCTATCGATCTATTCATGTAAGGATTGCTTTCCACTAGTATATCTATTTCCGATTTAAAAGCTAAAGTTTTCTTGAAATGAATGTATCCAATAATTATCAATACAGGAACACCTACTGTTACTACAATTACAATATACTGTTCGAAAGATGGAAAAACTGATTGTAAAAATGGATAGTTCTCAATTGCTAAAAAGTAGGTTACAGTCAACGTATTCAAAGCTGCAAGAATAAATGCAAAATAGGTAGCCCAGCCTTGTCTAAAATAAAACCATGCTCGAAAGCCTAAACTACCCTTCACAAATTTCTGTTTTTATGACATCTATATCAATTTCACTAGCTATCAATCCTTTGATTAAAATCAATTTTTTATGATTAAAATAGTAAAGAAATATTCGATTTTAAAAACTTGAATAAATTGATACTAGACAATTAATATATGCAAAAAAATTTACACGTATGGAATTTTGGTTTTATATTATTATAGCATTAATTGTTTTCATCGTAATAGAACTAATTTTCCGTTCAATTATTGTTTCAGTTAACAAAAAATTTCAGTGGATGATAATAGAGAAAGATGAATTGCCAATATTATCTGAAGAGGGGTTAAAAAAATTCATTCCGCACGGTTATGATACGGAATTAGGATGGAACAGAAGACCTAATACATTTCATAAAGAAACGGGGAAAAATGGAAATCCCACTCAATGGACAATTAACTCTGATGGGGTTAGAACTAATCCAAGTTTTGATAAAATAAATTCTAAAATATCCTGTTATGGTGATTCGTTTACTTTTTGTAGACAAGTGAATGACAATGAAACCTGGGAACATTTCTTATCAAAATTATTCAATACTAATGTACAAAACTTTGGCGTAGGTAATCATGGAATTGACCAATCACTACTGCGAATGAAGCGGGATTACCTAAAAAATAAAACAGATGTAGTAATACTATCAGTTGTTCCGGATACTATCAGTAGAATAGTTAGTGTGTGGAAGCATTATTATGAATATGGAAATACTTTTGGTTTCAAACCAAGGTTTGTACTAAAAAATGATAAATTGGAATTGAAAAAAAACCCAATTGATAATGAATCAAAATTTTCTAACTATCAGGAATATATAGATGAAATTAGATCCAACGATTTTTTTTATGGGGAAAAATTCAAGCGAGAAAAAATTTTCTTCCCATATTGTTTAACAATTTTTAAAAATACAAGAAGAAACTTCTCTTTAATTTATTGGGTTTTGAAAATTAATAGTTTAAAAAAACAAAACAAAGACGTATCTGATATAGAATGGCACCCAATGAAAATAATTATGAACATTAACCTACAATGGAGGGTAAAATTGTTTGAAGATTTAGAAACTAAAAAATTACTAAAGAAAATAATTGAAGAGTATGTAACTTATTCAAAAATAAATAAGTTTAAAGCAGTTTTTGCTTTTTTACCTCAAAAAGATGATTTGTTATTCATAAAAACAAAATACAACTATTATGAAGATTTTTTAAACGAACTGTCTAGTATAGATGGACTCCATGTTATTGATCTCACAGATTTTTTTGTAAAAACAAACAATTTGGACTTACTCTTCTCAGATGCCAATAACTATGGGGGTCACTATTCTAAAGAAGGAAATAAATTAGTTGCAGATACGCTTTGTAAACAATTAAAAAAATTGAAAATTATGAATTGATTTAATTGTATGGGGACAAATTTGTTTTAATATCATTTGTTTTAAAATAATGAATTAATCTTTCCTTGAAAAAATTTATTTCTTCGGAATTTTCGTCGTATAAATTATTTAATTCGTTTGGATCGTTTTTTAGATCATAAAATTCCCATGTTTTAGGCGTATCATTGTAAATGAGTTTTTTTTGATTTAGTTTTACGCAAAAAACATTATGTTTTTTAGGAGAAGGCCATGGTCCATAAAGACCACCTGTTTCAACAAAAACTTCTCTTTGCTTTGCATCCGGATTATCTACTAACGAAAACAGACTTTCTCCTTGTATATCATCTAATTGTTCCTGTCTAACGCCAGCAATTTCAGCAATAGTTGGGAAAAGATCAATCGTTCTACACTGCACATCTATTTCTTTTGGGGTTTGTTCTGGTATGTGTATAATTGTGAATACGTTTAGTGTATAATCATAAACATAAACACCGTAAAATTTTTCGCCCTTTTTTTCGCCAATACTTGTACCATGATCAGAGAAAACAATAACCACAGTATTTTTTGAGATATTTAGTTTGTTTAAAGTATCTAATATTGTTGAGATGTAATGATCAGTTGCAGGTAAATGGGAATTATATATTGAATCGTTTTCTACAATTGAATTGAAATATTCATCGTCGGAGGATTTTTCCTTGTCTTTTTCTATGATTGTTCTTACTAGATTATTATGAGTTTCAGTGTTTTGTAAGAACAAGAAAAATTTTTTTTTGGAAAGTTTCTTTATCAGATTGCTATGTCTTTTAGAAAAATCAATAACTTGCTCATCATACACGGTATATTCATCATATCCTTGTTCCGGCATGACTGATTTGCTATTTACATCACAACAAGTGTAATATCCTAATTTTTTTACAAGTTGTGAAATTGTGGTTATAGTGCTTTTTTTGAATCTGAACATATTGTAATATGCATTTACTCCATTTGACGAGGGATACAATCCCGAAACAATTGCATGTAATGATGCAAATGTGTAGGGAGCTACAGTATTCATTCGTGAAAAATAAAGGCTGTTATCGGAAAGATCTTTTAACGCAGAACAAACATGTAGTTTATCCCTACGCAAGCCGTCAAGGTTAATTACAATAATGTTAAATTCCTTAGTTTTATCTAGTTTAAACATCTAAATCAATAAATTCTGAAATAGTTTTTTTGGAAAAAAGATCTGTGTATTTATTATAATCGTCAATAGAATCTAATTCTAACCAACCATTTTTAATTTGTACGGCTTTTAACTTACAACCCTCACCTATCAAGCCCTGTAGAAAATCAGTCATGTATGACTGCTTAAATGAAACACGAGGATTTAGAGGATTCGGATTATTTTTTGCATGTTTTTTTATTTTTTCATAAAACTCTTTTAATTTTATTATACCTTTATTCTGAAATTTCATTAGGCCTATATACTGACCTTCAATTTCATCTATTTTTCGTACATTTTGGCCAATACTCGTAATATTACCATCACTGTCAATTTTCAAGCTTTCAGCATCAGTTAATGGATCATCAAATCTCATTTCCCAATATTTTTTCCATTCTTTGTCAACTACTATAGAAAAATCATTTTTTGATTCCATTAAACAATTCAAAACTTTTTCTTCAAAAATAATATCTCCATAACAAACAATGGTTGATTTATTTAATTTTTCAGAGGCACAGAAAAGACTTTCAACCATGTTTGTCGTTTCGAAATTTTCATTTTGAAAAAATTTTAAACCTGGGAAATCAATCAATTCCTGACGATAACCAGTTACTATGGTAATATCAGAAATTCCACATTTTTTGAAAACAGAAACTTGCCATTGTAAAAGTGTTTTTCCAAATAGATTAACCATACATTTGGGTTTATTTTTGGTTAAAGTGGTTAATCTTTTTCCTTGCCCAGCGGCTAAAATTATTACATTCAAGTTATTTTTTTTTAATTTTTATTAAAAAAAATGTTTCTTATCAATAGTTCGTTTTCATGATTTTGTGCTCTTTCAGGATGCCACATAACGCCAACTATAGGCAATTCAGAATGATAAAAACCCTCAACGGTATTATCGTTAGCAACGGCAAATGGTTCCAAATCATGCCCTAGATTTTTTTGTTTGATTACATTGTGATGAAAAGAGTTAACTTGCAAATTTTTTGTTTGTAAAAATGATAAAAATTTCTCATTTAATGATACAGAATGTGAGTTTCCAACATGTTCAGAATTATCTAAACTTTCTATACTACCTCCAAAAAATTTATTTATTACTTGCATTCCTCTGCAAACTCCAACTAAGGGAATTTTTTTTTCAATACTATAGTTTAGAATTTGCTGTTCTGTTTCATCTCTATCTACATCATCACTAATATTATCACCCCCAGATAAAATCAAACCTTCTACCTTTATGTCATCTAAAAATGATGGAATGTCCTTGAGCGTGTTAGGAATTAACAAAGGGTATGCCCCTAATTTATTAAAAAATTTTGTCCAATCATGACTAAGTGCATCTCTTTTTTCATTATAACCTGAAGCACTTACTATTCTTAGTGAAATACCTATTGTGAGCTTTGTTCTTTTCATTTCTTTCATCATAATTTCTTAATATTATTTTATGTAACCTAATGATTTTAGAACCATTTGTTCTTTTGTATATTGATCTTCCTTTTTCTGCTCTAAAATGAATATTTGTTGGTTTTTACAGTCCAATTGAATTCTTGACGAGGAAACCAACCTGCTAAAAATAATTTCCCCGCATCCAATAGCAGCTGGTAATGCCATCTCTGCACATCTTATAGCCATATGAGATGCCACTCCACCATATTTCGTTATTAGGCCCGCAGGGTTTTTAGTGAATATCCAATCAAAACCAGGATCAGCTCTCTCAATTAGTAGTATTTTATTTTCTATTGATTTTGGAACAATATTTTTTCTAAGCGTGACAATCTGCTCTGTAATTTTTTTATCCGTGATGAAATTTGGTTTAGACAGTCGATAGTTCACTACATCAAAATCATTCTTCGAAAAAAGAAGTTGTGGGAGATTAAGAAAGTTGTTGAATTGTTTTTTCTTGGTCTGTAATTCTATTTTCTTTCTCCACATTGCTTGTAATTTAATTTTTGATAGTTTTGTAGATTTTAAAATAGTATTCAAATCAAGATTAGCTAATTCATTTCTTGAGAAACCAACTTCCTTTCCCACTCTTATAATTAATTCTAATGAATCACTAAGATTTTTAGTGAATTCAAACTTGAATTTCTCTCTTAGTGTTATCGCATCTCGAATGAAATCAAACAAGTCAACATTTGATTGCACACTTAAACGCTTAGACACCAATTTTGAAACGATTTTTTTATTTAATGATTGGTTATGTTCTTTTTTCTTCTTCTTAAAATTTATGTCTGAAAAGAATTTATGATTTTTATCGTATCTGTCCTGTGTAATATCATATGTGCCAGGTCTTAAATGCCCATATTTTCTGAAAAATGTTTGTTTAGAAATTTTTCCGTTCTTAAAATCTGATACATCGTTTTGTATTTCTGTTAATGGTGTAGAAACTGAATTTATGAAATTGTCATAGAAATTATTTCCAAATATGCCTATATTTTGTAGACTTTTCAATAAAATTGCCCCAATAAAACTAATTCTTGCCATAATAGAAAATGAAAGTGTTCCATAATTTTTACAATCTAAAAGTAGTTTTTGAGCTGACAAAAGTAAATCTTTATGGGAATTTGAAGGATTATTTAGTCCAGATAAAATCAGTTTTCTTCTCACAAGTAATTTCGTTAGATGTTCATTACACTTCGATGAAATGCTTGAAAAGTTATTCAGAACATCTCTTGTAATATTAATTAAAGAAGATTTAATCTGGTTTATTTCATCTTTAGTGAAACCGTAATGTTCTAGTTCCTTTAATCTTCTATCAATTGTAAAATCATAACATGTGAACAATATTTCAAATTCAACCTTATCATGAAGATGAGGATTCTTTTGTAACTTGTCAAAATAATATTTAATTAATTTTTTTTTGGTTTTCCTTGAAAGGCTACCCGGTAATAGCGAATTAAAGCTCGCTCTAACGTTAATGTAAGGCTTGTTTCCAAATTTTTCCATCAAGCGAAATGGATTTGCATCATGATAACCAAGAATAGTTCTACTCTTGTGCCATATCTCATTAGTAATTAAAAATTCATACGTAGAATAATCAAGTAGGTTAGGATTGTTTCCGATAATTTCAGAGGGATTCCAATCACTCATATCAGAAAAAAATGTAAGATTTCCAATAAGAGATTTCTTTTTGCTTATATCTGAGAAGTTTTTTTTGTTTTGAGCTATTAATCTTGTTATCTCTGTTCCAAGATTTTTTATATTAAAATTTTGTGTGATTGAAGTAATAGGTCTAACTTGAAAAATCAAGATTTTTTTCTTTTTAGTGATTGCAAACTCAATATCTAGAGAACTAGAACGTAAAATAGATTCAATTTCCCTGATGGATTTTATTAAAAGCCGCCACTTTTCCGGTAAATTTTTAGCTGAAATATTCCTAAAGATTTTTACAACTTGATTCGATAATCCTTGCGTTACCGTAGTTGTGAATTCACCTTCCTCGAAATTTATAACATAATACGGGGAACCGTGTTCAGGAGTTTTTGTGAAAACAACTCCGCTAATGTGAATTTGCTGGCTTTGGGTCTGAATTAAAATCTGATTTTTTTCATCATAATTTCCCTTTTGTTCATATGATCTTATAACCAAATTTATTGCATTTTTTATTTTTTTTTTATTTTTAGACTCTACATTTAAAATACTTTGGTATGTTCCTGCTTGTGCACTCTCAAAAGAATCCTCACCTAAAGCAGAACTTCTAACTATAACGCAAGAATTTTTAAATGTATTAGAAATTTCTTTAAGAATTTTTTCTTCTTTTTCTAACCAATCCTTAACTGTAAAATCAAAAATTTTTTCTATTTTAGAATTTTTAATTTTTTTTTGTAGTATTTTAAGAGAGTTTGCTTTAGATGTAAAAATTTTACTCATATGCTTAACACCACATTAAAGTTATTCATAGTTTTTCAAATTAATGTTAGTTATAGCCTAACCTTCTTAACTCCTGTTCAACTTTCTTCTTTTCTTCGTTGGTTATTTCATCTATATTATATTCTGGAAGATTATCTTTTGTCATCTCAGTTAGGAATTGCTCCATTTCATTAACCAAATCTGGATTTTCTTTTGCTATGTTAAAATTCTCCCAAACATCCTTTGTCAAATCATAAAGATTGACATTTTTCTTTGAATCACGAGCACTTCTAAAATACTTGAAGTGAGATGTACGTAAACCAACTACATCATCAGGGGAGATTTTTTCATATGGTATGCTATGAATATAAGCTGGTAATTCTTTCATCTTTTTTCCGCGTAAAAGTGGCAATATACTTCTTCCATGTGTAGGTATTTCTCTAGTCGACAAACCAATGAGCTCACAAATAGTTGGAAAAATATCTACATTACGGACTTGATCCGATATAATTTTTGGAGAACTGAGTAATTGACCATAACCAGAAAAAATTAGTGGGACGCGTATTGATTCGTCAAATAATGATAAAGTAAATGGGGGAAGTCTAGACCGTTTTTCATAAGAAGTTAGATTTCTATTTGCTTTTACTAACCTGGCATCACGAATCAGACTACGTAACCCTACGAAAAATTTTGCACCCGTAGTGTGTGTAGATTTTGGCATAAGATTTTTTCCCATTTTCAATCCCAATTCTAGATCTGGTTCGAATGTAGTGATATCCTTATTGTCCACCGGTATCACGTGACCGTGGTCTCCTGTTAACACAAATAATGTTGTATTCATATCAATTTTTTCTATAAACTTACCAAGCCAGGAATCAATAGCTGATACTATTCTTTCATAGGAACTATGACCAAAATTTTTACTGTTGAATTCAGAAGGGACGACATGAGGCCAATGCAAATCTAACATGTGAATATAAAAAAACCATGGTTCTTTCATGTTATTTGAAACTAACATATCAATAATTTTTTGATCTAATCCACCTGTGAGTATTTCTCCTCCAGCAAAACTTTTTTCCCCTAAAATCTTTTTATCCTTGCCAAGATGATTAGTTTCAATTTTCTGATTCTTTTCTCCATCTTCTGCAAGAATTGATTTGTCAGTATTCGGAGGTTTGTATGCATCCTCATTTTCACAGTAATCACTAAAAGACGAAAAAGATGTTAAGTGTGGTACTTTTCCATAAACATGATAACCATTTTTTTTTAGAATATCAATAAAATTTGTACCACTCAAGTACAATTTTTTTGCTCGTGTTCCAGTTTTAAAAGGAAAAAGACCAGTAAACAAACTGTTCAATGATAATATGGTTCCGTCTGCGGAAGTAATTGTATTAGGCAAAACCACACTATTTTTGATCAGCGTATCTAAGTTAGAAGTTTTAGATGTTTTATTTTTCCCATAACATTTATCAGATCTAAATGAATCTAGTAGTAAAAATACTATGTTTGGTTTCATTTTTTTTAATCTATGATATTTCTTATTAATTGAAAAGCTTCTGCTTTTTTTAGCCCACTTTCAACCCCTCTATGTGCTGCTAAATTTTCAATAGCTTCTATTGAGCGTGGATGAGGAAATCGCATTACTTCACTTTTATACATTTTAAATGCCTTAAGTTTGTAGGGAAATTCTTTTTCAACGTTTTCATATACTGTTGGTTTGAATGGTTGCTTAGTTGGTCCTGGTAGCTCATATGATAACAAGTATTTCACAGAACTTGAAAAAGGTCTTGTTGCAACCAAAGTTGAATCAAAAACTAATTGGTGATCCTTGTTCAGATCATGTCCTGGTGTAGTATAAACTGTCTTGGGCTTAAAATTTTTAATTATTTTTTCTAATTCTCTATTTATTTCTAAATGTGGTATAGTGTCAAGTTGCATATCTGGGAAATCTAGAAAATTTACGTTGGAAATACCTAATAATTTTGATGATCGTATACATGCATCCCGTCTTACTTGTATCATTTTTTTATTATCATATTGAGCAGTAGCGCCTTCAGAAACTATACAAAGAAAAATTCTGTTCTTTTTTCCTAATTTTTTAATCGTTGCACCCATTCCCATGACTTCATCATCAGGGTGGGCAGCGATTAATAGTATATTCATGATCAGAAATTTTTGAAGTTGATAATATTTTTAACTAATCAGTTATTCGTAGATTCGAAAAATTCAGTAGTAGAATCACAAACTCTTATTATATCTTCATCAAGCAAGAATGATGAGGATGGTAGCCATAAACCTCTTTTAGAGATCTCATCGGTATTCCTAAAATCTCCATCAATATTCTGATAGGGTGATAATTTGTGTATAGGAGGATAGAACTTTCTTGTTCCAATTCCAGATTGGTTCAAATGATTTGCTAATGCCTCTCTAATTTTTTCGTTCGGTAATAAAATATCTACAAACCAGGGAACAGTTGTTCTTAGATCGAGATCAACAAATTCAATTTCTGAAATACCTGATAAGTTTTCTCTATAGAGTTGAAACATTTTCTTGTTATGTTCAATACGTTGGGGCAATTTTTTCATCTGTGCTATTCCAACTGCTGCCTGAAATTCTGTAAATTTAAAATTGTAACCCATTTCAGAATGTTCATAGACATGGTCCATTTGATGTTTTTTGTCAAGATCTCTACCAAAATCTTTAATCATTTTGAATTTTTCATATAGTTCCTTGCTATCTGTTACAAGCATTCCTCCTTGACCAGTTGTGATAATCTTTGGCGTGCTAAACGAAAATATCCCAACGTCACTATAACAACCAGCGTGTTTACCGGCATAAAAAGAACCTATTCCGTGGCATGAATCTTCGATTATAGAAAGACTTGATTTTTCTGCAAATTCGTTCAATGATATAAGATCAGGTACTCGTCCATTGTAATCTACTGGCATTATAGCTTTTGTTTTTTCCGAAACATTTTGTTTGGTCTTCTCTATATCCAGACATAGATTATCTTTTTGTATGTCAACCAATGAAACTTTGGAACCAGCTAGAATTACTGAGTTAGATGATGCTACAAATGTTAGATCTGGAACTATAACTTCGTCTTCTTTTTTAAGACCTAATCCCTGTATAGCGATACATAAGGCTACTGTTCCACTAGTTGTAGCTACAGCGTATTTTCTACCGACAAAATTTCCAAAAATATTTTCAAATTCTCTTGTTTTTTTTGATTCAGTATACCAACCAGAATCAATAACGCTTAGTAATTCCTTTTTTTCTTCCTCTCCTAAATTTGGTTCGAATTGTTGAATTTTTTTCATGATTAGGAAATTTTTGATGTCAATAATATTTTTAACTAATCAGCTATTCGTGGATTCAAAAAATTCAGTGATTGAATCCACCATATAGTTTATCTCTTCTTTCAATAATCCGGGAAACATTGGTAGTGATAAAATTTGCCTAGAGATCTTTTCAGTATTGGGTAGATTTTGTGTTCCATATCCATTTTTCCTGAAAAATGTTGTTTTATGCACGGGTTTAAAGAAAACTTTTGACATAATTCCTTTTGATGTTAGAAAATTCATTAATTCTTCTCTTATTTTGGAGTTAGGCAATAAAATAGAAAATAACTGATAAACATGTTTGTAACCAGTTGGTTCATTATGTAGCCTAATTTGTTTAAATTTTTTTAATTTTGAAGAGAAATAATGAGCATTCTTTCTTCGCATATCTATCATTTTTTCAATCTTATCTATTTGAGATAATCCTAATGCTGCTGTAATACTAGACATTCTCCAGTTATATCCCAACGAATTGTAACTAGGGATTTGTATTGATGAGAAATAGTTAGAGTTAATTTCTCGTCCGTGTGAACGTAATAATTTTAATTTTTTGTATAGTGTATTTGAATTTGTACATAATGCACCACCTTCACCAGTTGTCAGTACTTTATTTCCAGCAAAGCTAAAAATGCTAATTTCCCCAAAAGTGCCAATTTTTCTACCATTTATTATAGATCCAAATGATTCTGCCGCATCTTCAATAAGATGAAGTTTTTTTTCCTTTGAAATCTCTGCAATTTCTTTAATTCTGCATGGCAGACCAGCATAATGTATGGGTATAACTGCCTTGGTTTTTTTAGAAATTTTTGATTCTAGATCTTTTGGATCCATTCCATATGTTTGTGTTTCTATATCTACAAACTTTGGATTCGATTGAACCATAAGCGGCCAATTTGCCGTTGCTATAAAAGTGAATGATGGAATTATTACTTCGAAGCTGTTGTTAATTCCTAAAGCAATTAATGCCGCATGTCCAGCTGAAGTTCCTGAATTAAATGCGATACAATATTTCCTTCCTATATATTGTGCTAGAGATGTTTCAAACTTTTCGATTTCAGGACCAATAGCCCAATCAGTTCCTCGCTTTAACACGCCTGAGATATATCTAATATCTTCCGTGTCAGTAAAAATTTTGTATAGAGGAATTTTCCACTGATTAGTTTTTTTTTTATTATACAGTCGATTCAATTTTATTAATACGACACATATTCGTCTATAAGCTCATTAATTGATTTGTATAATTCAGATTTAGTTATCCTAGAAGCAGTTTCTGAACTAAACTTGTTAATAGTGAGTGGTTTTTTGTTCTCAATTTTAGATATTTTATACATGCCGCCTATATCATGACAAAAGGGTAACTCTTCACTAGTAATCAAAAATTCATGGAACCTTTCTCGTTCTCTTATTTTGGAAATTTTAACGTAAGAAGTATTTTTGTAGATGGGAAATCTTGATTCATAAACATGTAACATTCCTTCAGCTAGATCCTGTATTCTAATAGAGGGCATTTTAAGTATGTAGATTTCACCGTCTTTCATAATTCTTGTTACCCGTAGTATCATAGATGAAGCCTCAGAAATTGACATGATAAAACGTGTCATCCGTTTATCTGTAACATCAAGAGGTTTTTTCAGTTTGATTTGGTTTTGAAAAATTTGGAATACAGAACCACGTGAACCTAAAACATTTCCAAATCTAACTATCGCAAATTTTGTCTTTCCTTGCCCAACATACGTACTTGCATCCAAAGTTAATCTTTCTGCCAATAACTTGCTCCCACCTAACGTGCTTGTGGGATTTGTTGCCTTATCTGTGCTAATGAATATGAATTTTTTAACTTCCTCAATAATTGAGGCCTCAAGTAAATTACTTGTTCCAACTACGTTAGTTTTAACAGCATCAAATGGATTCTCCTCACAAATATCAATATGTTTCATTGCAGCAGCATGAAAAACTATATCGACATCTCTGATGGCTAAATTTAATCTGTCCTTATCTCGTACATCACCCACCATGAATTTGTAAATCCGACTTTGACCTAAATTAGCTACAGTTTCAGCAATTGAATTTTCATCATTTGAAAGAATCCGAATCTCTTTCGGTTTATGTTTAGTTAATTGTTTGATTAATCCAAGTCCTATTGAACCTGTTCCACCTGAAATTAAAATTATTTTATTAGTAAACTCGTTCCTTAATTTCTTATCAATATTCTTAACCAATTAATTTTTTAAAAATTCTTGGGTAGATAAATTATTCTTATGTTTGATAACAAACAAGTACTAGATTTTATCATTATAATGCTTTCACGGGATTACTAAGAAGGAAACTAGCTACTTTCTCTTAGTAATTTTCCACTCTCAGAACCTACATTTACTAGTAAATCAATTATAGATAAATTTGAGATAAAGACTTTTGATAGTTTTTGGGGATAAGTTATACTCTTATAATTTTGAAAATTTATTTTGATATTATTTTCTTTAAAGAGTTTTTCATTAAGATATCTCTTTCCACCAGGTCCAGACAAATATTCAGTTGCGCCAGTTTTTTTGCATATATCTAATAATCTTTCAGAAGACATACCTGAAACGTTAAGTTCAGATTCAAGAACTACATCTGTTTTTATGTCAAGCCAATCAAAAACTTTGTTCAACGTTTGAAAGTTTAGGTCAAAAAGCAAATCCCATTTTTTTCTATATACAGAATCGAGGAAAGTTTTATACAAATCAAAATAAGTAGCATTGTTATATGATTTCTGGATCAAATTCCAGTTTCTTTCTGCCCAAGGTAATTTATTATTAATTTCAACATTTCTGATTTCAAAAAATTTATGTCCCTTTTTTACAGGTATAGAGATAGTAGTGGGTGAACCGTTTGGTGTAAGAATTTTATTTCTATTTGTTGTTTTAAATTGAAATTGTGCCTCATCTAAAACAACATGAACGTCAGAAAGAAAAACCTTTTGAAAAAAGCCAGAATATGGAAAATAATTAGGTTGATGAATTGATACAATCAAATCTAACTATAGTGCTTTAACATAATGTTATTTTAACTATTGAACAAATGATTAGAATGCTTTAATACAGAAAATGATAACTGTAGTATGTTTTAATATCAATAAACGATAATTGTAATATCAATTGGAATTACATCATATAGGCATAGTTGTTAAAAATATTCAGGAATCGCTTGGAGAAGTAACCAAGTATTTGGACTTTGAATCCATAACAATTCCTTCTTTTATTACCCTACAAAAAGTCAATGTTTGTTTTCTAAAAACAAATACTATTTACATAGAACTAATTGAACCTGCAGTAGAAAATTCGCCAGTATCAGATTTTGTAAAAGATGGTGGTGGCTTTCATCATCTTTGCTTTGAAGTAGATGACATAAATCAGAAAGTAAATGAATTACGTGATAGAGGTGGAATAGTTCTTTCTCCACCGGTACCAACTACAGGTTGGGAAAAATTAGGTTTTGAAAATAGATTAGCAAGTTTTGTTTATTTAGATGATTTACCTTTCAAGTTAATTGAAATTATATCACGCAGTAACTCGTAAACTGTCCTCATGAAGAATTTAGTATCTTAAGAGTTAGTTTTAGAAAGTCTGATGCAGAGTTTAAATTAATTGAATCATCAAACTCAAATTGTAGGTTGAATTTTTTTTCAATTTGACTTACTAATCTCAGATGCGCAAAGGAATCCCAATTTTCATATTCTGTGTGGGGTATATTCCAATTAAATTCAGACTCGCTAATTTCTGCAAAAACATTAAGGAAGATTTTTTTAATTTCATCTTCAACGATTGTGCTATCCATGCCAAAAAATGGTAATTTATAGATGAATATAATTTTCATGTATTGAATAGAAATACAAATTAAATTTTAATTCTTGAGGTATTTTCGACATTATAACACAATGTGTAGAAACCATAATAATTATGACTCGATTAATGTAGTTGATAATGGGAGAGAAAAACCATGAATTGGAAAAAATAGTTATAATAGGAGCTGGTGGACAGGGGGAGGACGTTTTATGGACTATAATGGATATAAACAAGATTTCAAGCAGATTTGACATTGTCGGATTCTTAGATGACGATAAAGGGCTTCATGGAAAAATAATCAATGGAATTCCTATTTTAGGTGGAATAAATTGGCTCTCAAATAAAAAGAAAATAGGTTGTGTTATTGCTGTTGGAGATGGAAAGATAAGAGAAAAAATTGTAAAAAAACTGAAAGGCATTGATGTAGATTTTCCCTCCATCATACACCCAACTGTAATTATATCTGACTTTGTTACTATAGGGAAAGGAACTATAATACATGCTGGTGCAATAATTCCCCCCAATTCAGAGATTGGTGATTTTGTTTTTATTAATTTAAGAAGCCAGATTGGGCATGATTGTAAAATTAAAGATTTTGTTTCAATTATGGCCGGAGTTAATGTAACAGGGGATACAACAATTGAAAACGGTGCTTACCTTGCATCAGGAGTTACGGTTGCAGATGATATTAAGATTGGAGAATGGTCAATAGTTGGCCTTGGTAGTGTTATTGGAAATGATGTCAAACCTTACTCGTTATACTTGGGTAATCCAGGAATTTTTATTAGACAAATCAAAGACGAAAAAAGTAGACCAAAATTATGATAGAAAATATTCCACTTATCTGCTAATCCCAAAGCCGAATGTTGCCGTAAGCATAGATTTTTTTTAAATATCTTTCAAATTCAGCGTCTGTTTTATTTCTTCTCGCTTCCAGGAATTCAGCAGCGTCATCTCCAACATGGTATCTTGGTAATGGTTTATCACTTTTAACGGCCTCAAGAATTTTCACCGCAACTTCTTTTGGATGGGCTCCCAGTTCTGTCCTGCTCGTGATACCCGTAATTATTTTATTCGTAATATCCTTGTAAGCAGTATCTAACCGTGATTTTTTAGCCATCTTCATAGGTTTAAAGAAATTTGTATTTACAACTCCTGGCTCAATTATGATAACATTAATGCCGAATGGTGCTAATTCTAACCTCAAGGATTCACTCAATCCTTCAAGGGCAAACTTGGAGCTAGTGTATGCTGGTGATACTGGAAAACCAATACGACCTGCATACGAGCTTATGTTTACTATTGTTCCTAATCCCCTTTCTCTCATTGTAGGTCCAACTTCCTGAATCAATCTTATAATTGAGAAAAAGTTTGTCTCAAACTGAGCTTTGAATTCATCAATAGATACGTCCTCGACACAGCCCCAGAGTCCCCAACCTGCATTGTTTATCAATACGTCGATTTGTTGTTTTTGGTCTAAAATTTGTTTTATTGCGATTTTTACAGAATCATCTTTGTCTACATCCATTTCTAACACAACAATTTTCAAATTTTCCTTTTGAGAAGTTTCTTTAATCTTATCACCTTTTGAGGTATCCCTCATGGTTGCATAGGTATAATACCCATCTCTTGCGAATGCCAAAGCTGTTTCGAAACCAATTCCGCTAGAAGCGCCAGTTATAACTGCGACTTGTTCCACGGCAGTTTTTTACTCAAACTATTTAATAATTTAATGAATTTTTGCCCTTTTTTGATAATTCGTGTAATTTCATTACTAACCGTTAGAAAAGCCGGATTAAACTAACCCTAATACATAATTAGCATAAAATATTTTGGAAAGATTCCTTATTACTTGATAAAAAATTTTAAATTAAAAAATATCTTCCAAACAAGGATGGTTATTAAGATACTTGCAATTGGAGACGTCGGAAACACTATTAGGACACTACAAAAATTTGTGAAAAAGTCAGAAATTCATTTGATAAATTACCCAAGAGATGGCTCTGCCTTTTTCGTAAATGCTGATGATGTAGAATTATTCAAAACACGGAAAGTAAGGGAACAAGTGAAAAAAATTAATGAAATTAAGGACGATTACAATATTTGCTTGACAACCGCATCAGAGAGAGTAGCGTATCTTGCAGATCTTAATTATATCGCCTATTATTTGGGACGGGATATAGATGTGCCAATGTTTAAAAAAAATTCAAAAGAAGAATGGCAAACAGAGCCTTTACACAAACTCAATTTTTTTGAGAGAAGGTTTTATTGGCACGCGTTTAAAAATGCGGTTGCACATGTTGCGGGAAAATGGCAATTTGAGCATTTATCAAAATATACAAAAAATGGAATTAACAGTACTAGGGATCCAATAGATACTGATCAATTTAATCTAAATGTTAAACCCATTGAAAGAAAAAAAACAAAATTTACTTTTTTCTCACCAATGAGGATGGAGAAAGCCAAAGGCACTCATATATTATGGGAGGCAATAAAACTATGTAAATCAGATTTTGAGGTTTTATGTGTTGATTGGTTTGGCGAAACAACAGAGGAAGAGCGAAAATTTAAACAGAAACTAATATACGAAAAACCACCGCAAGTAAAATTAATACCTTTAATTAAAAAATCTGAAATTGCAAGATATTATACATTTGCAGATGCAGTGATTGCAAATTTGTTTATTGGTACACATGAATCTGTAGCTGTGGAAAGTGTGATGTGTGGAACTCCTGTAATTCAGTATACAGACAAAAGAAAAAAAATCATTATTGATGAAAAAGAAATCAAATCACCGTTTCTGCCATTTTCTAATGATCCAAAATCAGTAGCAGAAATAATAGACAAAGTTGTTGAATCAGAAGAAGTTAGAAAGAAATTATTTGAAGAAGAGTACAAATTTGTAAAAGAGGCTTTTGATCCGATAAAATGTGCTGAATGGTGGGATAATCTTTTTGAAGAGGTGGCAAGAAAACATAAAACAATCAGAAAAAACTCGTCATCGTTAAACATAAAATTGCGATTAGTGGGATTTTTAATTGCGAATAGGCTTTATTTTTACAAAATAAAAAAACTGTTTTCTAGATCTGATTATCAAAAAACTGGACAGGTAATCTACGATGATATGCCTCAACATACTATCAAGTAATAAAACATTCAAAAGAACAAGTAAAAGAAGGCTATCAAAATATGTCTGATTGTGTTCTGTGATTACATTCAACTATTGAATAAATGATTGGAGATGTTTTAATACAGTAGCATCACAGGATTCGTCAATTGAAGTTTAAGTTATTGTTGGCAGTTGATAAAACAAGGCAGTTTTACATTTCACAATTTGCGGATGCACTCAGAAAGAGGGGTATTACCTGTAAGATTATTGATGATCTTGATATTTATGGAAATTCAAAATTAAATAGAAGATACTTTAGGTGGTTGTCAAAACCTCGGAAATTAGAAAACATTATTAACGAATTTAAGCCGGATGTCATTTTTACAGAGAGAGTAAGTCACTTCAGTTCACTAGTCTTGAAATATAAAATTCCATTGATCATTTTTTTGCGTGGAGACTATTGGAATGAAGTAAAATGGGGAAGAGAAACTTTAGATAAATCTGTTACAAAGGAATTTGAAATATTTACAAAGCAGAAAATTGCAGATAAGTGTTTTAAGGAATCTTCTTTGGTTTTACCAATTTGTAAATATTTGGAGAAAATTGTGTGTGAAAAATATCCAGATAAAACTACACATGTATTATATCAAGGAATCAATGAATCTGATTGGTTTTCACAAAAAGGACTTGAGTTAAAACATCCTTGTGTTGGTTTGTTACAGGGAGCTGAAATTTGGGAAAAAGCTAAGGAGATGCTCATCTTGCAAAAAGTAATAGAAAAAATGCCAGGTGTTAATTTTTACTGGGCAGGGGATGGACAGTATCGTAACAAGATTATTCCTCAGTTGGAAAAATTTGATAACTTTCACTGGTTAGGTCATTTAAAGTATCCAGATGAAGTAAGACAATTTTTTACAGAAATTGACATTTATGCATTAGTAAGTGGCATAGATATGTCACCACATACGCTATTAGAAGCCAGTTTAATGAAAAAACCTGTCCTAGCAACTAATGTTGGAGGTATATCTGAATCGTGTAAGGATGGTGAGACATGTTTTTTAATTAAAAAATCTGATTCGAGTGATTGGATAAATAAAATTTCAATCTTACTTGATGATAAGGAAAAAATGAAAAAAATGGGGCGTGGCGGTTATAATTATGTGAAGGAAAATTTTTCTTGGGAGAAAATAGCTGATGATTTCATAAAGATAATACGGTCAAATTTTAACCCGCAAGATTAAACAGTTAGTCGCTCATTTTCATCCATTTCATGAGTAATACATAGCCTATACCAAATCTCAAGTGCAAGTAATCCTAAAAATTTGTTTACATATCTTACGTCAAGATCGGGTTTTCTGATATGTTTTTGTATCCATTCATAATTTACTACGTTCTCATTTACAATTCTTGCATTATCTAGATAATACTCGCAAAGTTTTTTTCCATATGAATTCCAGAGATTCAACGTGTCTACTGAAAATCCCTGTTTTTTTCTTGAAACAAGTTGTGACACGCTATATTTTTCTAATAATTTTACTAATAGCATTTTACCAGTATTGTTTTGATGATTATACTTTTGATCTATAGGAAGGTGTGTAGCAAACGAGATTAATTGTTCGGACAATAATGGTGTTATATTTTTAATTTCAAAATAGTCATGAATTTTAGAATAGAGAGGTAACATATTGTAAAGCAGTTTTCCGTTAAAATCAGCTAGGAACACTTGTGAAAGAAGCGGTAACGAATTATCAAAATATGGATCTAATAATTTATAAATTTCATTCCATGTGAATTTTAGATCTTTTGTAAATAGATCATGTTGATCTGGAACCCAATCTCTTTCATGGCAGTTAAGATAGTTTTTTACTTTTTCAATATTGGTTGAATCTGCTCTAGTTGTGTCTAAAAACTTGGCATATCGGAACGTATATCCACCAAATAATTCGTCACCACCATCTCCAGAAAAGAACACCTTGCACAGTGTCTTGACTTTTTTTGCTATATGATACCAATGCAAGTCCCAAAATGGTAATTTTACTATACTAATTGCCTTTGGTAATTCCTCTAAAAAATTTTCTACGAACAACACATGATGGTTTGTGTGAAATTCTTCTGCAATTTTAGCCGCAGCAGAGGATTCATCAATACTATCGGCAAATTTAACTGAAATTGACTCAATTTCGGTATCAGGGTATAATTTTCGTAGAATTGAAAGAACCAAAGTAGAGTCAACGCCAGAACTTAGTGAAATAGCAATTTTTTCATTTAATTTCTCCATCTCAGTTGAAATCGTTTGAATTAGCGATTCTTCAACATATTGAACTGGGTTTTTTGAAATTTCTTTTTCTACAAAATTTTGTTCTTCTAATCCTGATAAAATAGATTTTTCAGTAGGTGCATATCGTAATGTCAAAATATGTTTAATGTTTGATATTTGATTTGGTGTAAGAATTATGTACCACCACGTCCAATTCCTCTAAAAACAATACCTGATTTTTTGGCAGACTTGATATCAATAATTCTTGTACAGTCAACTATCACTGGTGATTTCATTGTCTTTACAAAAAATTCAGGTTTTATATTCTGAAATTCCTTATGTCCAGTAACCAATAACACAGCATCACTATCAGTAACAGCATTTTCTAGATTATTTTCAGTTTTATGTGAAAAAATCTCTGTAGCTATGAAATGAGGATCAAATATCTTGATATTTGCTTTTTCTTGTTCTAGTAGTTTAATAATTTCTCCAGATGGTGCTAATTGGATATCACGAACATTTGGTTTGTACGATACTCCAAGAATAGTGATTGTTGAGTTTTTTACTGATTTTCCTATTTCAGCAAATGCATCGGCAAGAAGTTGAATCACATGAAAAGGCATATTTTCATTAATTTTTCTTGCAGTTTGGACAATTTTTAACAAATCTTGATTAAAAATTTTTGAAGAATTCAGAAACTGGTATGAGTTTACTGGTAAACATGGTCCACCAACACCAGGTCCTGGAAAATGTGGCTGAAAGTTATATTTTCTTTTTGCAGTTTCAATAACCGTAGTTGTATCAATTCCAAGTTTTTCAAAGAGTAATGCTAGTTCATTTACAAAAGCTATGTTAATATCACGAAAAACATTTGTTGTTAATTTCACAGCATTAGCTGTTTTACAGTTTGGCATGGGTATTATCTCCACATTAAATACATGAGTGTATATTTCAGTTATAATTGGTATAGCTTTCTCATCTATTGCGCTAACTAATCTGGGTAGTTTCTTGAAATCATTTATTATTTCACCAGGATTAGCAGTTTCTGGACAAACTCCTAAATGAAAATCTACGCCTGATTTTAATTTTTTTCCCGTACCTTCTATACTTGCAAGAAGTTCATTTTCAATAAAACCTGGTTCTACCGTGCTTTCAACGATGACAAGAGTTCCCGGTGATAGTAATTTATTCAGACTCTTACCGACTGATATTAAAGCAGAATAATCTGGTACGTTTTCATTGTTCATAGGTGTTGGTAAAGAGAGTATGACAACATCACTGTCAGGTACGGCTTTGGAAATTTCAGTCACAGCATGAAATTTCTTTTTAATAACGTTATGGAAAATTTTATCAAAACCTGGTTCATCCTTTAATGGATACTGCTGCGAATCAATCATGGAAACCAATTGAACACAAATATCTACTCCTATTGTTGGCAATCCAGAATTGGCAAATGATAATGCCGTAGGAAGACCTATTCTGCCAATTCCAATAACGCTGATAGTTATTTTACCCTCCTTTAGAGAATTTCTTAGTTCACCTAAGCTAATTAATGAAATATTTTTTTTTGATTCATTCATGACTGATACCTTTACTTAACTATTGATGTGATTCGAATCTTGTAGTTTTTTTAGTTTTGGATTCAATGCTTATTCTGCTTAATACTTAAAGACATACAAACATTACATGCGATATGCATTTTGCGGTTACAGGCGGGGCAGGATTCGTCGGAAGTCATTTGGTTAATTATTTGATTAAAGAGGGTCATTCAGTATCTGTAATTGATAATCTTAGTTATGGAAAAAAACAAAATTTAACAGAGGTTTTTGATCGGATTAAATTTTATCAAAAAGATATAAGAGATTTTGATGCTTTGAAAAAAATTTTGAAAAACGTTGATGGTGTTTTCCATCAAGCCGCTCTCACTATTGTTCAAGATTCATTAAAAAAACCACAAGAATACCGTGATGTAAATGTATTAGGAACCGAGAACGTTTTCAAACTGGCAAAAGAATACGGCTTGAAGGTAGTTTTTGCAAGCAGCTCAAGCGTTTATGGTCATAAAGAAAACATGCCAATAAGTGAAAACGCTGAAAGAAAACCAATCAATCCATATGGGCAAACAAAACTAGATGATGAATATCTTTTTGAAAGATATTCTAACTTGGGTTTATCAGTAATTGGTTTAAGATATTTTAACATTTTCGGAAAGGGACAAACATTAGCTTACTCGGGAGTGATTACAAAATTTTTGGATCGAATTAAGAAATCTAAACCCCCAATTATTTTTGGTGATGGTTCTCAAATTCGTGATTTCGTTTTTGTAGGAGACGTTGTAAAAGCCAATTTAGCAGCTATGGAGAATGAATCAAGTAATCTCTTGGTAAACATAGGCTCAGGGAAAGATACCTCCATTTTACGACTTGCAGAAATGATGATTGATTTGTCAGGTTTACCATTAAAGGTAGTTTTTCAAGAACCACTAGAGGGAGATGTACATAAAAGCCATGCAGATATTGGTTTGTCCAGGAAATTATTAAAATGGGAACCAAAAATGGAATTGGAAACATGGTTACTTGAAAAAATAACAGATGAAGATTCTAATGGTGTACAGAATTTAATTCGCTGAACTTTTAGAAAATTTCTAAAACTATTTTTTCTTTCCGGTTACACTAATTCCACTTTCAATTTCATTAAAAGATGTAATTTGAATTTTATTGTCTCTGAACCATTTTTTTACTTCCGTAGGAGTATGTCTATATGCAAATTTTGGATAATACCAATCAAAATTTACACCAATACTTCTTTCAAGATTATTAGATTCGTCCCAAAAACATTTTAAAAAATACCAATAAATGAATCTCTGTATATCATAAGTACCAGCTTTAACACCTAAAATTGGAATATCACGTTTCACAGTAATTTTCTTTTTTAATCTTGATAATGATTTGCCAAGAAATGCCATATCTTTAGAGAATTCCGTACATTCTTCAACCGACATCTTCACTGTCTTTTTTCTGATAAAATCATCTACATATTCACGTATTGGTGCTTTTTTGTTGTAAACATAAATAGAAATTAGTCCAGTTTTTACAAGAAATTTTGTCAAATAACGAAACGATGTTGCCGTATTTTTTGTATGATGTAAAACCTGATCAGAAAAAATATAATCAAAAAAAGATTTTTTGAAAGGTAGTTGTCTTAAATCAGCCTGTATGAAATGAATATTTTTAATATTACCATATTTTTTGTAAGCAAAGTCTATGCTATCACTAGCATCTAATGCATAAATGGTAGAATTGGGATTTACTGCTAGCATTTTTGCACTATTACCAATACCAGTACCGGCATCAAGAATTTGTTTTTTGGATTTTAGAAAATTATTAAATTCTTTAAAGGAATTCCAATCGAATCTATCTAGAAACCATCTTCTTTGGAACTTTATCCAATCAGCAGCATAATGATTTTTGTGGTGATTCTTCCATTTTGCTGAAAATGCCAACTCCGTTCTGACAAAATCTTTTGTGCTATCAATTACAAATCTGGGAATTCCTCGAGAAATTTTGAATCTTTCCCCACATTTTTTACAAATTAGATGCCCTTCTTCAATATCATTTTTTCTTTTCTTTCTTATCTTAATTTTAAATCCAGATGCACAAGTAGGGCAAACTAGAGTTTTAACTAACCCAATTTTCATTATTTAATTTTGAGTATTGCATTCTTTTTTTAGTTTTGCATTAATTGCTATTCTACTTAATACTTAAAGATGTAAAATTGTAACATACCACATGCGTTTATCACTAGAATTTGTTCATAACGTGGTAGTTGACTGATAAAAAATGAGAATATTATTTGGAGTTTCTAGTTCAAAAATTTTTCATGTACAAGAACTTGTTAATGCATTAGAAAAATTGCAAATTCAGTGCAAATTGGTTTTTGATCAGGACTATGCAGATGGCTATCCTAGTAGAAAAATGGAAAATTGGATTTCTTCAAATCAAAAATTTAAGAAATTAGTTAGTGAATTCAAACCTGACGCAATCTTTATTGATCGGCAGAGACATTTTGGTCTACAAGCATCAAAAACCAAAATTCCGTTATTAATGCAATTGAGAGGCGACTATTGGAAAGAAACCGAGATGGCCAGACAAACATTGTACAAATCTTTTCCAAAAAGTCTTGCACTCAAAAAATGGGAAGAGATTGGACAAATTTGTTTTGAAAGTTCAAAAGTTATCCTACCACTTTGTAATTATCTTAAGGAAATTGTAAAGAATCACTACCCAGATAAACCAAGTGAGATTTTGCAATCGGGAATCACAGCGTCAAATTGGTTTCCAACTAAAGGTATGAAATTGAAGCATCCGTGTGTTGGGCTAGTCCAAAGTGCTGTAATTTTGGATAAAACAAAGGAGTTACTAACTTTGACTGGAGTCTTAGAAAAAATGCCAGATGTTAATTTTTACTGGGCAGGAGATGGTCCATATCGTGACACAGTACTTCCAATATTAGAGAAGTATGATAATTTTCATTGGTTAGGAAAATTAGAATATCCTGAAAAAGTTAGAGATTTCTTATCTGAGGTGGATATCTACGCATTAGTAACTGGTATCGATATGTCACCATTAACAATACAGGAAGCACAATTAATGGAAAAACCTGTAGTAGCTACAAACGTTGGTGGTGTTCCAGAATTAATGATTGATGGTAAAACTGGTTTTTTAGTTAAAAAAGGCAGTGATAAGGAATTGTATGAAAAGTTATTGCTATTAATCAATGATGGAAAAAAATCGCAAACGATGGGAAAGGAAGGAAGAAAACATGTATCAAAAAACTTTAGTTGGGAAAAAATTGCAACTGACTTGATACAGATTACTTCCAAACACTTGTGATTAGTATTAATTTTGAATTAATGTAATAGGTTTTCGTAAAATTTTATGAATCTTGGTAGCACTACATCCCATGTCAAATTTTTTTTCACAAATTCATATCCAGCATCAGCTAATGTTTTAGCTTTTATCTTATCATCCAATAATGAGTTCACAGCTTCCGCTAATTTTTGTGGATTTTCAGTTGGAACAAGTAAACCATTACCATTATCTTGAATAAGCTCTGGAATGCCATCTATATTTGCCCCAACAACAGGTACTTTCAAGTAAAATGCTTCTTTTATTACAGTTGGAAGACTGTCTCTTCTTGATGGAACAACAAGCACTTGAGATGATTTCAATATCTTCATAGCTTCTTCCCAAGGAAGATTATTACAATACACTACTTTTCCATGAATTTGGGATTCTGCATTTTTTAGTATATCAATACCCTTTTCATGGGTTTCTCTACCAAGAAAAACTACTTGATTTTCAGTTTTTTCCACAGAAGGAATGCTATGAAATTTGTTTGTATCAATTGCACTAGGTAAAACTTCAAAATCTAGTCCAGTCTGTTCTTTGTAAGCCTTTTGTGTTGCTTTCGAGTCAGTTGTAAATCCATCAGGCCATTTTAATACCTGTGATTCCGCTATTTTTGCCACGGAACTTACAGGTTTAGAATGCAATGTGCTGATATGAACACCAAACACACCATGTAACGTAAGTACTTTCTTTTTCCCTTTTGCAAATTTCATTGCGTACGCAGATGGTATGTTAAACCCATGTACAATATCAAAATCATTCCTACTAAGAATTCCTTTCAAACTACTAAAAACTGCAAAGCTAGGATTTTTCAGATTTTTGATAGGAATGTGAGGAACTTCAAGTTTTTCCACTTGAAATCCATGTTTAGTAAGTTGGTCCGCCAGCATTGTAGCATGACCACCAATTCCTCCAGAAAATCTAGGAGAGATAAAAAGTAATTTCATCATTCCAAAATACCTGAATTACTTTTTAATCTATTGTATACATTTTACAGTGTAGTACTCATATTTTCTGTCATAATAGTAACAAATTATTCAAAACAATAATTAGGTCATACTTTTCATAGGATTTGTTTGAATCCTGAACAAAGCTTATCTAATTTTAGAAGTTCCAGAAAAATACGATATCTACTGGTATTAGGAGTACTTGTAATTGCTTTTTCATTATCTTTTATGTTACGAGCTGAACCAGCTAATTTTGGTTTCGCGCTAAATGAATTTGATCCATATTTCAATTATGGTGCAACAAAATTTATGGTAGAAAATGGGCTACCTGCATATTTAGAATGGCATGATGATACGACATGGCATCCATTTGGAAGGAATGTCTCAGCTACATCACAGGTAATGCTTCACATTACTGCTTCAGCACTATACCAAGTTTTTGGTGCAGGTTCTAGTCTAGAAGATTTTACAATATTATTCCCAGCTGTAATTGGTTCGCTTACGACAGTAATTATTTTTGCATTAGTAAGAACGATTAGCAGTACAAGTGCGGGACTCATAGCTTCACTCCTCTTTGCTATTTCTTTACCGATCGTAATGAGGGGTTCTATTGGCTGGTTCAAATCAGAACCACTAGGACTTTTCTATGGACTACTAGCAGTATATCTACTTCTTAGTGGCATAAAATCAGACAAAGGTAAGATATCTCTTGCAAAAGTAGTTGGTGGAGGCGTTTTGCTAGCATTTGGTCTTGCCTCATGGGGTGGGATTCAATTTTTCATTTTGCCCATAGGAATTTTTTTCCTTGCATTACCCTTCCTAAGAAAAGATAACAAATTCATCATGTTTGCTTCCATTGTTTTCGTATCAGGTTTCATTTTGGTAACAGTCTCGTTTGAGAAAACTGGCGTTGCGTTTATTTCAAGTCTTACTGGGTTTTTTCTAATTGGCTGTACTGCATTTCTGGTAGTAGTTAGCATAATCAAGAAAATAAGCAACAAAGCACAGTTACGTAATGGTTTGGCACTTCTAGGAGGTGCTGTGATAGCTGGTATTGTAATAGTCTCTTCTGGTATGATCTCTCTTCCAACGTTTCGATACCTAAACGCTGCAAATCCCTTTTTGATCGCGGAAAAGATGCTTACTGATTCAGTATCCGAACACGCGTCAACATTCAACATCAACTGAAATTTCATTTCTGTTTTTTTCAATTATTATGGTTTTTGCAGGAATCGGAGCATGGCTGATATTCCAAAACAGGATAAACCAATCTTTGAAGATCAAAAGTGACATGGCAGCGTTTGCCCTCATAGTGGGACTGCTTGGAGTCTATTTCAGCTCTGCATTTGTCAGGTTAGAGGTTCTTGGTTCAATCTCTCTTATAATATTAGCATCAATAGGTGTATCAATTCTAATATCAAAGATCTTAAAAGAACAGCACAGCCCGGCAAAGGTTGTCACCAAAATTTCTTTTCTTGGGATGATAGTAGTCTTATTGACAATACCATTAACATATCCTGATGAAATAAACTGGTCAGAATACTTGTTAGAAACTCCTCCCACAATTTTTAATGCAGGTACTCATTTTTTGGTTGCTACAAATGACTGGCCAGACGCTATGCAGTGGATAAAGGAGAACACTCCTAAAGACTCTGTTATCGCCTCTTGGTGGGACTATGGATACTGGATTTCGGTACTTGGTGAGAGAAAATCTATATCAGATAATGCAACACTCTTGGATTGGCAGATTAAAAAGACTGCATCAATGTTTTTTAGCCCAACTGAAAATGCATGGAAAATTCTAACTTCGGATACTAGAACAGAAGTTAGCTCTCATTATGTTTCATTTCCAATGACAAGCAGCCTTGCAAATAATCTTGAAGAAAGAAAATTAGAGCTTTTTACAGACTGGCGATTCCATGACGGGAATAATAATGGAATTGTCAATGGAGAAGAAACATCTGAATGGTGGCCAAAAGGAGGAGACAAATGTTATGTGGGGATTGGAGGAGAGTGGTCATGTCCAAAGTATAGACTGAACCCTGGAACAATTGACCAATATCCTACTGTATTTGATTACTGGGAAACAGAAGTGTATGAAATGGATCCTGCATTGGGCGGGTTGGATGCTGATTATATTCTGATAGGTCTTGCAGGATTAGTACTGCCGGAACAACACACTGAGGCATTATTTTATTTTGGTGACAAGGGAGGTGATATGACGAAGGCTTATTGGATGATGAAAATAGCAAATTTGCCACTACGCGATTATTATAATCCTGATGGAAAGAGCTTTAATGATAGATTCTGGAATGAAACATTAATTGGAAAAATGATACCGTTTATTCCTCTCGTGTATTTAGATGTAGAGTCTGGAGACCAATCCTTGACATGGACTAAGCATACTAATACGCCAGTCTATGTACAAGACATTAAATTTCCTACCAAACTTGATCCTTTAGGGGATGATTGTGTGATCGTGACCCAGGGCGTCATGTCTCACACCGATTGTGAATCTGCACCATTTCAGCTGGTTTATTCTTCACCATCATTTTTCGAACCTGTTGATAATATGATAGTGGGAGTTTTAATTTACAAAATTAACCATGACTATGAACCAAGTTATGATCTTTATAATCTTCCAAATCAGTAATTGATGGTTATGTATAATGGGCAAACTAGAAGAAATCATTGCAAATATTTTTGAATTAGATCCTTCACAAATCAAAAAGGAAATGACACCTATAGATATAGAAACATGGGATTCTCTTTCTCAACTCAATTTGATATCTGCCATTGAAAGGGAATTTCAAATAAAATTAGAAATTGATGAAATATTTACGGTTATGAAGATTGGTGATATCTATGATCTACTTTCAAAAAAAGGTGTGTTATAATTACTGATAAAATTCCTAGGATAGACAACATTAGCGAGGTAATCAGGTATTATGCTAAAACAAATCCGAATAAGCCTTATTTGATTTCAAATGATCAAGTTTACACTTACTCTGAAATTGATAAACTAATTGATGCTACATGTACAAAGCTTGAAAAATTTGGATTGTTACCTGGAGAAATAATATCTATAATTCTTAAAAACAGTATAGAGTACGTTTTATTTTATTTAGCAACCTTAAGAATTGGCTGCGTCATCAACCCTTATCCCTATAATTTAGAATCTAAGGATGTAATACGTTATCTAGAAAATGTTAAACCAAAACTATTGTTTTGCCATAAAATACATTATGAGTATATGAAAAACTCTGCTCAGAGTAAGGTGATTTTGGTAGATGATGATTTTATAGATAAACTGGATAGAAGTGAAAGACATACTGATTTTAAGCCAGAACAAAAATCTCCTGCATGTGTTTATTATTCTTCAGGAACAACAGGGAACCCAAAAAGTGTTGTTTTTTCACATAAAAACATGTTAACTAACATTTCATCAATTTGTAGGGGTTTTAAATTTAATGAGCAAGAAACGCATCTAATAATTCTCCCAATGGGTCACACTGCGTCAGTTAACTACTCTTTTCTACCGTGTACATTGTTGGGTGGAACGTTAATAATCACAGAATCATTTTGGAAGATAAAACAAAAATTTTGGAATTTAATTAAAAAATTTGACATAACGTATGTTGAGTTGGTTCCATCAATTCTTGTTGCACTTCTATATATTCGATATGATAAAGATGACTATTCAGGAATTAAAAAACTCAAATTTATTGGATGTGGTTCTGCACCTCTACCTGTTGAATTACAAAACAAAATTTATCAAAAATTTGGTCTTAAAGTAGCAAACCTCTATGGTCTATCAGAAACTGGACCAACACATGTGGATTATCCATTAGATGAAGGCTGGAAACCAGGTAGTATAGGCAAACCATTGGATGTGAATCAGGTGAATATAGTGGATAAAAATGGCAATATACTAGAGCATGATCAAGTTGGAGAGATTGTTGTTAGAGGTGAAAATGTGTTCATTGGATACCACAACAATAAAAAAATTTATGATCAATTAGTAGTAGATGGATGTTTTTACACTGGAGATCTAGGTTATAAAAATAAAGATGGAGTATTTTACTTCACAGGACGAAAGAAAGATTTGATAATCAAGGGTGGGATAAATATTTCTCCTGATGAGGTAGATGAGGTTATCTTTAAACTAGATGAAGTCAAGGAGGCAACTACTGTGGGAATGGAGGATGAATATTTGGGCGAAAAAATCATTACATATATCGTGCTAAAAGATGGAAAAAAATTAAATGACGAACAGGTAAAGAATTTCTGTAAAAAATTTCTTTCAAAAGAAAAAATACCTGACGTTGTTAAATTTGTTGAGTCACTACCGAAAGGACCATCCGGTAAAATTCTTAGAAGAGAAATGAAAAATTAGAACGAAAATGAATTATACAAAAGAACTTGACGTAGCCAAATCAGTAGCCAAAGAGATGGGTAAGATCCAATTAAAAAACTTTAGAAAAAATTTAAAGGTTATCAGAAAGTCTCCGAAAGATTTTGTTTCTAACGTTGATTTAGAATGCCAAAATCTTTCATATGAACTGTTGAGAAAAGATTTTCAGTACGAAATATTATCCGAAGAGAAAAAAACTCAAGATGAGATAGGAACCGAGTTGTTCTGGATAATTGATCCGGTTGATGGCACTCATAACTATATTTCTGGTCTTCCAAATTTTGGAGTTTCAATAGCTCTTGCTACAAAAAAGGAATTTGTGTTAGGAGTCATATACTTGCCATATTTTGATGAAATGTATCATGCTGTAAAAAACCAAGGTGCGTTTATGAATGATGAAAAGATTCAGGTTTCTAAAAATAATGACCTGGAAAAAAGTATGATTACGTTTGACAATCAATTTTACCTTAATAAAAAATCGTTTGAAGTATACAAAAAAATTGTAGACAATTGTTTTACCACAAGAATCTTGGGTTCGGCTGTTTATGATTTTTGTTTAATCGCATCAGGTAAGGTAGATGCAAGGGTTTGGAATAATACTAAGGTTTTTGACTTTGCAGCAGGAATAACGATAGTTAATGAGGCTGGAGGAAGTGTCACGGATTTTGGCGGTAATCAAATCAATTTAGATACTCATGATATACTTGCCTCTAATAGCTTTGTGCATCAAGAATTATTAAGTACAATAAATGGTTGAGTGTTTATGGACAAACCAATAATCGGTATTACAATGGGGGATCCAGCAGGAGTTGGTCCTGAGATAATAGGAAAGGCTTTCGCTGATAAAATGATCTATGAAATTTGTA
>LUMJ01000165.1_pt1 | contig 64495 bp, 58 predicted proteins | sample 729631 | NCBI WGS metagenome assembly LUMJ01 (sample SAMN03860266, study PRJNA289734) | marine metagenome | biome: seawater column; feature: ocean; material: water; isolation source: Red Sea water column Station 22 - depth 500m | place: Saudi Arabia: Red Sea | collected 2011-10-15 | depth 500 m
CATTACGATTAATGGGGCTGGGAGCAATGGCAATGATTGTTGTGAAATTTTCGGCACCAGTAGCATCATAAGTAAGCCCACCACTTTTGTTTTGCTTTTGTTTTTCAGGGTCATTGGTGGTCAAGTCAGGTGAAATGATTTTCCAGTTATTACCACGATCGGTGCTATAGTGTAAATATTGACTACCATAATAGATCGCATCCTCATCATGGGGGTCCTGTGCAATAGCTGCATTCCAGTTAAATCGCAGACGTTCACCATCTGGGTGCACTGGTTTGATGAACTGAGTGTGTCCAGTTAATAAGTCGTAGCGACCAACGTTTCCCCCTTGGCTCATGGCATAGCCGTAGCGCGAATTACCAGGGTGAGGGACTACATCAAATCCATCACCAAAATACAGTTCTTCCCAGTAAGCGTTTCGAATTCCTCCGGCACGCCAGACATATGAAGGTCCACGCCAAGACCCATTATCCTGCATACCACCATATACATTATATGGCCACTCCATGTCATAATTGATATGATAGAATTGGGCTAAGGGAAGGTTTTCCACAAACCGCCATGTTTTTCCTCTATCAAGAGAAATATTCAAACCTCCATCGTTACCTTCAATGATAAAATGTGGATTGGTGGGATGACCCCAGAAAGCGTGATGATCGGGATGCACTCCGTTTGAGCCATAGGCGGTCATAAGTTGTGAGAATGTTTTGCCACCATCGTTGGAAACTGTCACAGTAGAATGAAGATTGTAAATCCGGTTTTCATTAATGGGGTCAACATATATTTCAGCGTAATAAAAAGGTCGGTTGCCAATATTTTTATCTGAAACCTTTTTCCATTTAAAGCCGCCGTCATCCGATTTATATAGGGCATTTTTTTTGGATTCAACTAAAGCATACACGATTTTTGTATTACTTTGCGCAATCGCAATACCCATTCGCCCCAGTTCGCCTTTTGGCAAACCATCTTTATCAGTGCGTTTTTTCCATTCTTCACCACCATTATAGGTCACATATAATCCTGACCCTTCACCACCAGATTTAAAATACCAAGGCCAGCGGCGGAATTGCCACATATTGGCGATCAGTTTATCAGGATTTTGAGGGTCCATCACCAGTTCACCAATACCAGTGCTTTCATTCACATAAAGAATTTTTTCCCATGTTTCACCACCATCTGTAGTTTTATAGACGCCACGGTTTTCACTATCACCCCAGGCAGATCCCTGGGCTCCAACATATACTTCATCAGGATTATTTGGGTTAATTAGAAGGCGATGAATATTCCGCGTTTCTCCTAAACCTTTATATTCCCAAGTTTTTCCACCATTAATACTTTTGTAAACACCATATCCTGCGGTCTGACTATTTCGTGGATTGCCTTCTCCCGTTCCAACCCAGATTACATCAGGATTGGTGGGGTCAACCGTGACATCGCCGATAGAAGCAGCTTTTTGATCATCAAAAATGGGTTCCCACTTAACGCCGCCACTTTCAGATTTCCATAATCCTCCAGATGCTGTACCCACATACATTACGTCTACATTTGAAAGTACGACGTCGATAGCTGTCACTCTGCCACTCATTCCAGCAGGACCAATGCCGCGAGCTTTCATACCTTTAAATTTTTTCATATCAAGTCCATCCGCAATTATCACGGATGAAATAAAGATCAATGTAGTCAGAATTCTTCGTTTCATAGGATTGTCCTCGTCATTTAGAATTAATTTGCATTTTATCATCAAATGAGCAGCCAAATTCAGCGCCAATTGGGGAGCCGGGAGGTACTTCTAATATTTTGATAGGAATGAATTCATTGGGTTCATCCAATAGATGCTGTGCGCGTTTATGCAGCATTTTATAATGCGCACGGTCCCTAAGTGATTTTGCATCGGCCCGGAGTTTGGGAGCATACCTACTCTTTGTTGATATACCAGACAATGATTTGAATTGATCATTTAATGTTTCTATCTCTGCAATTGCGATGGTTTGGGCTGCTGGAGATGCTTTTTGATTAACCGAAAGACTAAGGAGATGATCAAGTATCACAAAATCCACATTTCTTTTTATTTCACCAGCAAGTCCGGATGGCGCTGGATTTAATATGGTAGTATTAATAACCTGATTAAGGACTTTTTCAAGTCCCGGTTGTTTGGAGTTCCGTGCATTGTATTCCACTAGTCGGGTGGCCCGTTCTGGATGAAAAATCATTCGACAGGTTAAGTTTGCAGCCGTTTCGGCCAGGCTTACACCATCAAATGTTACACCGGTGCGAGTGTCAAAGGATTCTCGTGTTCGACCACGTCCAGCAGCGCGGGGTGGTATTAATTGCAATAATCCTTCTCTTAATGTCAATGCATCAGGCTGCAATGTTTCAATAAGAGCATCCAAGGCTTCCATTTGAAATGTTGGATCAAGAAATTTGGTTACCATTTGACCATCACCACGGAGTGCATAAGTAAAATCGAGACCGCCTACAACTTTTGCTGCTCCTTCAATTTGATATCGATGAAGAAAATAAGTGGGTACTAGAACATCTCCAATATCACTATATGGTTCACCGAATCTTATATTGTTTTCACCAAAATTATTAAGTGCGGTTTTCCGTACCGCCATCAGGTTCTTTAATTCCGAAACTGGATCCATACCATTATCCCAGAGATGTGCAGTGGGATGAGCCGAACCTAAAGGCCGTGCATCTTGATCGGTTATAAAAATGTATCCGCGACGTATACCATCTTGAATAATATCCTCTAATTCATCGTTCACATTGGCGCCTTTCGGAAAGTCTTGGTAACCATAAGCGATAGTTATTTTATCCCATTCACCTATACCATCATCATAGGCATTCCGCGATTGGATTTTACCATTATTATCCAATGTTACTGTGGGGTGTGGGTAATCCATCACCGAAGCTCGACCCACACTGCTGGCGATAAAATTATGGGACAAACCAAGAGTATGACCAATCTCATGGGCAACCAATTGGCGTACTCTTGCAAGTGCCAGTTCACGCATATGATCTGGTATCATTGATTCTTGTTTATATGGAGCGAGTAAACCAGTTGCAATAAGATAATCCTGACGCAGCCTCAATGATCCAAGAGAGACATTACCTTTAATGATTTCCCCAGTTCTGGGATCAGCTACTGATGAACCATATGACCACCCTCGGGTGGCGCGGTGTAGCCAGTGAATCATATTATAACGCACGTCCAGCGGATGTGCACCTTCAGGAAGAACTTTTACTTTGAAAGCGTTTTTATAACCAGCAGCCTCAAAGGCTTGATCCCACCACAGCCCACTTTCTATCATTGCAGTTTTTACCGGTTCAGGCACGCCCGGATCAATATAATAAACTATAGATTCCTCAGGTTCACTTACTGTTGCACTGGGATTTTTCTTTTTTAGACGATGGCGTGTGATATACCGTTTGTAAATGGATTCATCTAAAGGGGCGGCATAATCCTGAAATGACATCGAACCATAACCAGCGCGCGGATCATGTTTTCGAGGCTGATATTGATTATCCGGCAGTTCAACAAATGAATGGTGAAGTCTTACAGTGATGGCTCCGGCAGTGGGAGTTACTTGACGAACATATTGACCAGCATTGGTACCGGTATAGGTCATGATAGCCTCAACATCCGTATTTTTTGGAAAACTTTGAGTTTCAGGAAGGTAAATAGCCGAACGGCTTTTATCTACTTTATAATTACCCATCTTTTGATTTTTTAAGCGAGTTACAACGCTGTGAGAATCTTGCAAGAAAAAATCAGTTGCATCTACGAGCACACGCTTTTTTTCTTCTGCCTCAACTTTAAAGCCCCATAATGTTGATTTTGCAAACCCATCTTCAACAGACTTTTTTTCCATCGGGTCTTTTGTATTCGCACGATAATAATAATTTTGCTGAATGAGTAATACTTTGGGTCCAATTCGGTGAAAATAAACGATTCGATCACTTCCCAATTGACCACGGTCCAATCCGATATCATTGGAACCCATTCCTGCTGCCATGGAGTTCACATAAAGGAATTCATTATCAAAATCATTGATTTCCAGCCAAATTTTGCCGCTTGCATCCTCCCAATACATATTAAAATAGCCCCTCATTTTTCGCATGGACTTGGTTTTTTCACTAATGGATTCTCCAAAAATGAAGCTTATCGACAATAATAATAGAATAGATTTTTTCACAATTACCTCCTCAATGTGGGATCAAAAGAACGTCAATTTAATTGTCCCGACTTTTATGAAACAGAAAAAATTGGATTAAACGACAACTGTTTTAACTTAGATTAAATTCATAGCAATGATGAAAAAAATTAGTCTATACCCAATGAAAATATATCTGGTTTTTTGCCTAAGTATTTTTGGATGTGGCCAACCAAACCTCGATGTAAGAAAAATGACGATTAATATTGCCGAATTGCAAATGGTAATGGTTTGGGTTCCAGCTGGGGAATTTTTTATGGGCAGTAAAGACGCTATGGCACTCCATGATGAACGTCCTGTCCATAAAGTTAAGATGAATGGTTTTTGGATGTCTGAAACACCTGTAACTAATGCACAGTTTGGCGCTTTTATAAATAATTCCAACTATATAACAACGGCAGAAATACCACCTTCTTTGGAAGAAATCATGAAACAGGTTCCTCCAGGGACGCCACCGCCACCAAAAGAGTTGCTTGTTCCCGGTTCGTTAACATTTATAAAAAGTGATCGTCCAGCATATCCATCTTCACCAATTAATTGGTGGGAATGGAAAAAAAATTCCAATTGGAAAAATCTAGATGGGAAAGGTACTTCAATTGATGATAAAGATAACCATCCAGTGGTTCATGTTTCTTGGTACGATGCACAAGCATTCTCGATGTGGGCAGGGGCGAGATTGCCAACAGAGGCCCAATGGGAATACGCAGCTAAATTGGGCGAAGTCACTAATACACGTCAAAAAAATATGAATATATGGGAAGGTGTATTTCCAATCGATAACCAAGGATCGGATGGATTTCTTAAAACTTCCCCGGTCAAATATTACCAAGCAAATAAAATCGGCCTATATGATATGGCTGGGAATGTATGGGAATGGGTAGCTGATTGGTATCGGGCCGATACTTATGCAATGAATAATCGAGGAAAGAATCCATTAGGGCCAAAAGACAGTTTTGACCCAGATGAACCCTATGTGCCTAAACGGGTAACGCGGGGTGGCTCATTTTTATGTAATGCACAATATTGTGCCGGATATCGTCCAACTGCCCGGATGAAAACTAGCCCGGACACTAGCTTGGAGCATACTGGATTTCGTTGTGTGATGACCCAAAAGGAGATGAAAAATTATTTAAGCCAACAGTCTCTTAATTAAAAAAAGGCTCTATTGAATTATGTTTAGGTTTTGCGTATGAAAAAATTTGTTTTACTTGTTTTTTTAATAACATCATTTGGTTTTAGTCAAACCCAGACCCAGATTGATTCTATACATCAAGTATTGACACAGTTGCCTAATAATGCACAACTATCTGTGGCAATAATCGATGGAGAAAAAGTTTCATATTATGGAGTGAAAAAGGAAGATGGTTCTATTCGAACCATTCAAAATAAAAACAATGTCTATGAAATTGGTTCGATTACCAAAGTGATGACGTCGACTATTCTTGCAAGTTTGGTCCATGAAGGAAAAATTGAATTGAAAAAACCGCTTCAGGATTATGTTCCATATCCATTAAAACATGGCCAAAAGAATGGAAATATCATTACGATTGAAATGTTATCCAATCATTCATCTGGATTGACTCGAATGCCTAGTGGAATGATCTTTGATTTACTTTTCCGTTACAATAATCCTTATGTCAAATACGATTTAGGACGTATGGAAAAATACTTTAAAAAGAATATGAAACTGAACCGCAACCCAGGCGAAAAAAGTGAATATTCGAATATTGGAGTTGCTTATTTAGGACATGTATTAGAGTACGTAGCAAATAAACCCTATGATGAATTATTGGATCATTATGTCATATCTAAATACAATTTGAGTGAAACTTCTCTAGATAGGAAAAGAATAGCTAATCAATTAGTAAAAGGTATTGATGGAGATGGGAAGGTCGTTTCTAATTGGGACTTGAACGCTTTTGCCCCAGCCGGTGCACTATTATCTAGTGTTAAAGATATGAGCAAATTTGCCCAAGCAAATTTTACTAATGACCCCATATTAAAATTGCAGCGCAAGAAAACATTTCAGTACAAAGAGGACATTGATATTGCTCTAGGATGGTTAATATTCAATAAAGATGGTGAAAAGATTTATTGGCACAACGGAGGTACGGGTGGTTATACTTCGGCCATGGCATTGAATATAGATAAAAAAATCGGTGTAGTTATTTTATCCAATGTATCTGCATTTGTTGAAGAAACAAGAAAATTAGACGGTTTAAGTTTCAACCTAACAAAATTGATAGACTAAATTTACAGGCTTCCAATATTGATAGAACTTTTAAATAATAATTTTTGTTATTTAACAAATCAGGCAAATATTTTTATAAAAACAAATCGTAATTTTCCTTATGAGAATAGTTAATGTATTGCTTTTATTTCTGGTGGTTTTAAAATATGTAATTGCCCAAGACTACGATCAAGACTGGCCCAATTTAAACCGGTATAAAAATGAAAATGTGAAACTTATATTGACTGATTCAAACAAAAATAGAATCGTATTTATGGGAAATTCGATTACCGAAGAATGGAAGCAGTTTCAACCGGAGTTCTTTTCAGATAATAAGTATATTAATCGCGGTATTGGTGGGCAAACAACTCCTCAAATGCTTATCAGGTTTCGGCCGGATGTAATAGACCTTAAACCAACAGCAGTAGTGATTTTGGCTGGCATTAATGACATTGCCGAAAATACGGGTCCTTCAACAGTAAAGATGATTGCAGATAATATTATTTCGATGGCTGAATTGGCTGAGAGTAATGGGATCAAAGTCATTATATCATCCATTTTACCTGCCAGTGGTTTTTCATGGAGCCCTATTCATGATCCGCCGCCAAAAATATTAGCAGTTAATATGATTATAAAAAATTATGCTGAAAAAAATGGAATGACCTATCTCGATTATTATTCAGCGATGGTTGATAATCAGCAAGGATTGAAAAAAGAGTATGGATTAGATGAAGTACATCCTAATAAAAAAGGATATGAGGTCATGTCCTTTCTTGTTGAAAAGGCAATCGCGGAAACGTTAAGTCTGGATCATAATAAAAAATGATAGAAGAATGTTTGAAATTAAAGCAATCATAAGATGACCTATTACGTTAAAACGCTTTTCTACGCAATACCCACGTTTATGGTGCTCATTATGTTTGAAGCCATTGCTGCAAGGGTTAAAGGCGTCACAATAAACCGATCTGCAGATGTTATCTCAAGTCTAAGTTCGGGTATATCAAATACGATTCGAGATGGTATAAAATTTACCTTTGCAATCATCACCTATTCTTGGCTGGTCGATCATATTACAATTTATAAACTTGAACCGCTCTGGCTTGCGGTGGTTATTGCATTTATCGTGGAGGATTTTTCGGGGTATTGGGTACACCGTCTCAATCATCGTGTTAATGTTTTGTGGAACAGGCATTATATTCATCACAGCAGCGAGGATTTTAATCTTTCTTGTGCTTTGCGCCAGTCTATATCAAATACATTGAAATTTGCTGCAATTTTTATGGTACCCGCAGGATTGTTGGGTGTGCCGGCATACATTTTCGCAATATTAGGACCTATACATTTATACATGCAATTATGGTACCATACTCAAATGATCAATAAGCTGGGCTTTTTAGAATATATCATTGTTACGCCGTCTCATCACCGTGTTCATCATGCCATCAACGCTGAATATATTGATAAAAACTACAGTCAAATCTTAATCATTTGGGATAAGCTATTCGGGACCTTTCAACCAGAAATAGATGATGTAAAACCGGTCTACGGTACACTCAAGCAGGCACAGACCTGGAATCCGGTAATTATTAATTTCAAGCATATGTGGCAACTGGTAAAAGATGCATGGCGCACAGAGCGAATTTTTGATAAACTGCGGATCTGGTTTATGCCTACTGGTTGGCGTCCGTTAGATGTTAAAGAAAAATATCCGATCCAGATGGTTACAGATCCAAAAAAGCGAATAAAATATAACACCAAAAATTCACCGCTGTTGATTGCGTGGTCAGGTGCACAGCTTTTGATAACGACCATATTAATGTTTTATATGTTTATGATCATTCCAAATTTCAGCGCAACGATGAATTATCTTTACGCTATAATGCTTATTATTAACATATTTTCATTTACATCTACATTAGATCGTCGCAATTATGCATTGGTAGCAGAATCTATTAAGATAGTTTTAGGCTTTAGCCTACTATATTTTCAGAATTACAGTTGGTTTGGTCTTACTGGTTTTTATGTTGATGCCATTATTTTGTATTTCATCATGTCCTTTTTGTCAACGATTTATTTTAATAAAGATGAACCAAAAATAAGTTCACTTCGCCCAGATTCGGCATAGGCTCAACTATTTAATGATTTGATTTAAATCATATTTTTTTAATTCTTCAACGGCATATTTATATCCCACTTCATTAATTTTTTCCAAATTATCATAGTCTAGCATTTTAAAATTATCAGTGGGTGGACTTAAATAAATTTCGGATATTTTTGCAACCTCATTAGTTTTTTTAGCACTGCCAACCATAATTGAGCGAACCATTATACTTGCCAAGTTTGGAATATCAATATTCCCATAATCTTTCTTGAATCTTTTTCTTAAAAACATTTTTTTCAGTAAATACTTGGTTTGATTTGGAAATTCATTAAAATTTGGTACAAGATCCTTTTCTGGGCTAACATTTACTGAAATAAGTTTAGAATTATATCGTTCTTTTAAGATGTCTCCAGGCATATTATTAATGAGTCCTCCATCAACAAAAAGAGATCCATTATCAACTGCAGGTACCAATAAACCGGGAAGAGAGGAAGTAGCCCTGAGGGCTTTCCAGAGGCTTCCACGATCGAAAACGGTAAGTTCAGCTGATGATATATTTACGGCACAGCAAAACATAGGCAGCCATAAATCCTCGATTTTCTTTTCCCCGCAAAAAGATTTATACGCTTCTATCAGTTTAGGGTCTTTAACAATTGATGAATAGGGGAGTGTGTAGTCCGCTAATTTGACCTTAACATTTTTCCCAAAATTTTTAAATATTTCAGTTATCTCTTCAATTGAATACCGAGACGCAACAAGTCCAGACATTATGCCTCCAGCACTTGTACCACAAACAATATCAACTGGAATCCCATATTCAATAAGCGCTTTGTAGACACCAATATGGGCAATTCCTCTAGCACCACCACCACCAAATGCAACGCCAATACTGTTACCTGTCAAAATTCTTGCTAATCTATTAAAATCATCTTCATTGTTAGTATCTATGTGATAGTGATTACTTATTGGATGTAATTCTTCAAGAAACTTGATTGTATTTGTTGGAAAAGTATTTTTGTTTTGATGAAAGATGATTAGTTGGCGATCAATTAATAAGTGTTTAGGAGTATTCTTTTGAATATCATCCATTTCACGGATCATGGGAGAATTATTTATACCGTCTTCAGGATCAAGCATAAATAAAAATTTATCGCCGATCCGTGTACACCATTTTGTCCACATGTTATTATCAGGATCACATTCCAGAATAATATATTTATAATCTTTTCCTAGATTGTTGATAAGATTATCCAGTGGATAATATTTTTTCTCCAGACTCAATTCTTTATTTATATCTTTAATTCCTAATTTTTCATTTACCAGTGTTCTATCTAAAAAGTAAGATGAATCTATTTTACCCAAAGCGGTATCAAGAGTCTTACCAATTTTATTTGCTGATAATCGATTTTTTTGATCTTGCGAAGTGTAGATTAAAGTGAGAAAAGTTGTATTCTCATTACCAGTATCCACATTTTGATTTTTCTTAAATCGTAAAATTATTTGTTTTGATAATGCAAACAGAACGCTGGGGCTACTTCGCATTAAATCATCAAACTTTTCTTTATTGACCTTAAATAGTATCGATTCTCTGGTTGAATAAATAGATGCAGACCTAGGCTCATCAGAAAGAAGCCCCATTTCTCCGATGACTTCTCCTTCTTTTATTTCACCTACTTCTTTTAAATTGCCATCAGAATTGATAAATGCTTTTAGAAATCCTCTTACTAGGAAAAACATTGAATCGCTGGGGTCATTCTCGTCAAATAACTTACTATTATGTTTAAGAGTTATCCATTCACCTGTAAGCATTATTTTTCGCAATATACTTTGATCCACTTCATCAGAGTAAAAGTTCAATAAAATCCGGCGTAGCTTATTACGATTAAATTGAAGAGTAGTTTTATCATGTAATATTTTATTGAACTCTGGTTGAGTATCGCATAGATCAAGTAGGGTTTGTTTTGGTATGAAAAGTAATCGACTATATGCGCTTGCTGTAGCGGTTTCTCCCCGTTTTTTCTCATAAAATAGGGATAATGAATTGAAAGTTTCTCCTTCAACAATATCTTCTGTGTTATCTAATGTTGTATCCTCACCTTTTCGAAATAATTTGACTAGACCGGAAAGGAGTAAAAAAATACCTGCTGAATTCTCTTCTCCTGCAGTGTATATCACATCATTCTTTTCAGCTTTCATAATGATTGCAGAGGATGCAATCTCATCTAGATATGATTGAGAGATATTCTCAAAAAATGCTGAGTCTTTTAAATTTTCAGCTGCAACAATAGAATGATCTGTGTTCTTTTCTTTCATCATTAAAGATAGCTTTTATGTTATTATTCTTCCCACGCCGGGCAAAGAAAATCTTTATAATCGCAGTACTGACATTTGAATTCGTTCTTATCCGGTTCAAAATATCCAGCCCGAATTCCTTCAGCGACTTCTTTTATTTTCTTTCGGCTTTCTGTTAAATCGTCTTCAGTAAATTCATAAGATGATAGTGGATCGTCTCCATGCCTTAAGAAATATAGGCTTGCTTTCCCAGGTTTGCCAATTACTCCTGGAACGGCATCTTGCATAATGGCTTCCGTATATAGCGCCATTTGAAGATTCTTTTCCGCTTTTTCCTTCTTTTTACTTGTTTTATAGTCCACAATACCCAGTTTGTCTCCGTCTTGATCTATACGGTCGATCTTACCTGATATCTTAACATTGATTTCATTCATGATATAATTAAATGTTTTTTCCCTTTCAAGTACGTTCGGAGGATTTTGAGAAATAAACTGGAAATAGTCTGATAATATTTCTTCGCCTTGCCGGTGGAATTCATCACTGCGCAAGCGGTATTCGAAAGCATCTTTACGCCAGTGCTTATCCAGCAGTTGAATCAATTTTTCTTCCGATTGTTCTTCTTTTTTCATACCGTGAAATTCTTCTAGAATATTATGCATAATGGATCCGAATTCTGCTGTGGCTCGGGTTTTCCGCTCTGGTACTTTATCAATATGCTTTAGCCTGTATTTCAAAGAGCAGGTACTGTACGTATCAATTTTTGTTGCGGATAAATGCAGCATTTCATCCATAGCTGGTATAACTGCAGATCCATTTACAGTTTGATCTGTATCGACCTTTCCTATTTCGTCTAGTATTTTTCGAGCATTATCGATTTGATTTGCGGCAACCTCGCGGTTGAGGCTGGCCAGTAGCTGCTGTTTGCGTTTGTTAAGTGATTGTAGATTTTCTTTGTCTTCATTCATGGTTCTGATCTCCATGGGTTGAGGTTCGGCGGATTCCAATTCCGCCGTAAATATAGATTGTCTGCTTGTGGGGCCAAATAAGTATAATTCTTTTTCTGCACGGGTAACGCCAACATAAAAAATACGTCTCTCTTCACGATTATGCAGATCTCGAAAGGTGGCATTAGAATCCTGTTTCCAGTTCATCCATGAAGACGGAAGCCTATCTATGGTTGGATGCTTTTTCAGGCTAGATGGGAAACTACCACTTTGTAGAAATGGCAAGATCACAATGGGAAACTGTAGACCTTTGCTTTGATGTATCGTCATTACCTGAACGGCTAAGTGTTGGTTTTCAAGTTGAGGCTGGGCTGCATTCTGGTTGGAAGCCAAGGACATGACATCCATAAATCCGAGCCAATTGCTTAGTTGTCCATCTGGATTCGTATTTACAAATTCTTCAGCAAGATTAAGGATTTCACCGGCATTGGCAAGATTTAGCCTTTCGCGATAACGATAACCATTACGCATATCTTTAAGCAGGGGTCGATCTTTGAGCATATCCAAAATCGCCCAAACCATTTCGTCTGCTTTTCGATTCTGGCCTAAAGCCTGCTTCAATTCTTGAATGCTATCTATAAGTTTTTTTAGATCAGCAGATTCACCGTATCTAGATTCTAATTTTTCTAATTTTTCTTCTGCAGAAGATTGTTCCATGGATCGAAAGAATGTACGTGTCCAATCTTCACCCATTTGCTCTTTTAGGATGCGATAAAGTGCAATCTCACTCTGTCTATCATGGTTGATTAAGTGTCCCCATGCCAGCACATCTTTCACAATTGGCACATCAAAGAATTTTTCGATATGAATATCTACCGGGATTGCCGCTTTTTGCATTGCGCTGGCGATAGCCCGTACATTCGCCCAACCGCGGCAGATAACAGCAATGTCACCGTACAAAGCGCGGCCTTCATTAATAATCTCATTTATTACCATTGGCACTTCCTGAAGCGATTGTGCTCTATCAGCCTGAACCCAGACAGGTTTAGGTCCATGCATTGTATTCTCTGGTAGGCACTTTAATTGTTTCGCTGTTCGATCTGGATTATTTCCAATGGAAGCATTTGCAAGGTCCAAGATTGCTTGCGTGGAGCGACGGTTTTCCTCCAAAGCTATCTCGGCATACTTTGAATGTGATTGATATCGATTTCTAAAATCTGAAATATTATAATAATTGGCCCCGCGGAATGAATAGATACACTGGTCTTCATCCCCAACCACGGTAATACTCGGATTTTTTTCTGCGATCAGGTTTACAATTAGATTTAACGCATAATTGTTATCTTGGTACTCATCAACAAAAATGTGGGAAAATTCATTCCGGACTTTCCTTAGGGCTGCTTCATCTTCTTTTAATATTGTATAACATCCTAAAATCATATCGCCAAAGTCCATGGCATTATTCTTGGTTTTTGCTTTTTGAAAAAAGTCATAAGCCTGAACCAGATCCTTTAATTGGAGAAGTGCATCATTCAGATTAGCGTTTTTATCATGGATTCCAGGAAATTCCTCCAAGATCCAATCTGTTGATTCTTTGATCTTTTCTACTTTGATGAGCAATTCTTTGGGAGTGAGTAGTTCATCCCGTATCTTGCTGAAAAAAGGTATGAAAGATTTGGTAATCGCCTTGACTGGATCTGTAGAAAATACCCGAGATTGAATAAAATCCATTTCGTTGAAATGATTTATGAGGAAATAAATAATGTCTTTCTCTTCCCACAGCACATCATCCATTCGATCTTCTGGGCCGAACCGGCGCATGATTGAATGACAAAAACTGTGAAAGGTGCCTACAAATATGGATTCGGACTCCTTGCCCATAATGGTATAAATGATTTGCTTTGCCTCGGCCGTTGCTTTTTCAGTAAAAGTGAGCAGCAAAGTATTCTCTGGTTTAATGAGACCTGATTTGCATAAATATCGTATTCGATGGATTAAAGTGGATGTTTTTCCGGTACCGGCGCCTGCAAGAATCATAAGTGGAGCGGGAGGGTGGGTGATTGCGCTGTCCTGGCTGGGATTCGCTTTAAAGTTTCCGCTGGAATATGGCATGGGGAAAGTTAGGGAGATCAACATCTGATAAAAAATATTTCGTCGATTATCCGTTTATTTTTAATAAGTTTTTTAACTTTATTATTGATTAACGTATCTAATTAGCTAAATGAAACACTTCGAAACAGCACAAAAAGGAATTATATCATGAAACGACTCATTTTGCCAATCTCAACATTTTTACTTTTCGCCGTAGGGTGTGACAACCCCATGCTGGATAATGCAGCACAACTAGATAGCCCTGAGCTACAAGACTTCGCTAAAGAATTATCTTCAGATCTTGGTCTGAGTGAATCATCTGCCAGTGCAGTAAATGATGTTTTGAATAGACACGGACGTAAAGGAAAACATCGTGAACCCGGCTTTTTATGGAAAGTAGCTGGTGAACTGGCAGTCGAATTATCCGATGAAGAAAAAGCGAGGCTTTTCGAAAAGATGGATGAAAAAGAAATTCCATTATTTGGTAGTTCAAAAGGCAAAAAAGGCAATAAAGGCAAAAGTTATTTTAATGGAATTAATAAAGTTTTGACGGATGACCAAAAAGTAACCTTTAAAGTTATCAAGGTTGCATATAAAGAAAGATTCAAAGCAATTCATGAGCAGGTTAAAGATGGTACACTTTCTAAAGAAGATGCTAAAGCTCAAAAGGATGCCTTAAGAGATGCAGCTCATCAGGAAGCAAGAGATGCAGCTAAAGCTCTATTTGAAAAATCAAAAAATGGTGATATCGATAAAGATACACTAAGAGAAGGACTAAAAAATATTTTTGCCGCAAAAAATGAAAAAATGCTAGGCATTTTCGATGATAGTCAAATAGAGATTATTAAAATTCATAAAGCTCTTTCATTACGAATGAAAAAACACAAAGGTAAAAAAGGCGGAAAGCGTGGTGGCAGTAAAAGAGGTTAACTCCCTTTACAATTTGTAATTGATTAAAAAGGGCCATCCTATTAATGAATTGGGACGGCCCTTTTTTATAATATAAGTTTATTTTTAACTTCTGGAGTATAGCCGGCGTCAAAACATTTAACGATCAAAGCTATATTAAATAAAGGTATACTAATGAAAAAATTAACGTCACTTCTCATTGTGGCTTTATTCGCAACGATTGGTTGCGAAAAATTGATGAAGGAAGATATCCTTCTAGATGATCCTGAACTACAGGCTTTTTCTGATGGTTTGGATACTGATATCGGTCTGAGTAAAAGTAGCATCAATGCACTTAATGATGCGCTAAATCGTCATGGAAAAGATGGTAGACATCGTCGTGATCCTGCCTTCCTTTGGAAAGTTGCTGCAGAAATGCAGGGTAAACTTTCTAATGAAGAAAAAGAAAGACTTTTCGGATGGATGGATGACAATAATGTACCTTATTTATACGGCGGTGGCATGGATGCCAAAGCACGTGGAGGCCCAGGCGGTGATAGAGGTGGTATGGATCTTCGGGCAGTTTTCGCTGTCTTAAACGAAGCGCAGAGAGAGGCCCTTAAATCCATTATGGACTCTTATAAAGGACTGATGGATGAAGTAATGAAAAAGGCGAAAGATGGCACTATAGATAGAGAAGCAGCGAAAGCTGAATTAGAGGCTCTGGAAGCAGCCATGCGAGCAGAAATTGAAGCTCTTCTGACGGATGAACAAAAACAAAGACTCGAAGACATGCAGGCAGACATGAAGCAGAAAATGGAAGAAATGAGACAAGCTGCTCACGATGCCATGGTTAGGAATCTGGATTGGCGACCATCAATAAAGAATCGCAAGAAGCGCAAAGAGCATTGATAGAAAAAGCAAGAGCTGAGGAGATGAGTAGAGATGATTTAAAAGATGCGCTATCACAATTGATTGCCGATCGCAATAGTAAAATTGAAGCACTATTCAGCGATAAACAAATTGAGATCATAAAGATATACACAGCGTTAGGTATGCAGTATTCCAAACATTGCAGGGATAAACGAGATGGCAAAGGCGGTAACCCTGGCGGCGGATCACGATAACCTCTCCTAATTTTTAGGATTTTGAATTGAAGAGGCTATTTCATTCATTTGGGATAGCCTCTTTTTTTGTAATAAAAGTTTAACTTTTTTAGTTCACCCTTGTCTAAATAGAAAATGCATGAAAACAGATCACGAACTGATCAGAGAATTTCAGGATGGAAACAATGATGCTTTTGATGAACTTGTTAAACGACATCTTCCTGAAACGTATGGATTTTTTATTAAATTCACGTCTGATGAAGTGGAAGCAGAAGATTTGGCCCAGGATGTATTTATCAAAATGTATAAAGCACTTAAAAAATTTCGATTTGAATCAAAATTCAAGACCTATTTATACAGGGCGAATATTAATATGTCCAATACCTATCTTCGGCGCAATAAGTGGCGCAACCTACTCCACCTGGATCAGGCTCCGGATCAGGGCTATATGGATACCAATCTTGAAGATGAGTGGCGTAAAAAAGAATTATGGGATGCGGTTAGCCTATTGCCGTCCAGACAAAGGATGATTGTAACAATGCGAATATCCCAAGAAATGCCTTACAGTGAAATATCCAATATTATGGGAATCAGTGAGAATTCAGCCAAGGTGAATTATCACCATGCAGTTAAGGCATTGAAGAAAAGATTTGAGAATTGAATAATGAATATTGAAAAACAATTCCAAGGTATTGCTAAGTCGCAGTTTTCTACGCCGGATGGAGATGTCTTTTTAGAAAAATTGCATGGTGAACGCCAGAAACGTCAGCAACGGAAAATGGGTTTTATTCATGGTGTAACGTCTGCTGCTATTGTGGTTGTCCTTGGTATGATTACATCGAGCCAGTTAACCGATGACCCGATGGTGTATGCTTCCACGGATTTGATTCCAGTAGAGACGATGGATGCAGAAACAGAAGAATTCGTTTATGATTTAGCCGTGTATTTGGTTGATAACAGTGACGATATCTGGGAAACACTGGCATTTTTAGATGAAATAGATTTTGAACCGGTTGTAACAATGCATCAGGAGGAAACCGAATGAAGAAAATAGTTATAGCAACATTATCTTTTATGATTATGAGTTTTGCGTTTGCCCAGCCAGGCAAACTAAGAGGCCCGGGAGGGCAGTATAGTGAACGTATGGAAATGATGATGATTTGGAAATTGACGGACCATCTTGAATTGAGTGAAGAACAAGCTGAAAAATTCTTTCCCAGCATGCGACTTCATCAAAAACAAGTTCTGGAAATTCGTAAAGAAGAAAAAGAATTGTTTAGTCCTACTTTTGCTAAAGTGAAAAAAGGCGATCAAATTTCCAAATCTGAAGTCAACAAATTGTTAAATAAAGTCGAGTCCTTTGAACAGAAAAAGATTAAAACCCGCACCGATTTTATTAAAAAATCGGGCGATATCCTGAATCCAACACAGCAAGTCAAACTCATGATGTTTGAACCCCATATAAGAGATCAATTGCAAGATCGCATGAAAGAACGGTATAAGCCGCCGATGCGTGGTGGTAACCCAAAAGGAAAACGAAGATTTTAATCTGCAAGTAACCTCTCCAATAAAAAACCCCCGAAATCGGGGGTTTTTTATTTTAGTTAGATAGGGAAGTCGATATAATTTCTATCTTCCCATTCGAGTTATTACATGTCAAAAATATACAATTTTAGCGCAGGACCAGCCGTTTTGGATTCAACCGTATTGGAAGCCACATCCAAGGCTGCTATCGATTATCAAGGCCATGGCATAAGCCTAATGGAAATGAGTCACCGTTCAAAACCGGTAATGGATATGGTAGCAGAAACAGAAAACTTGGTCCGTGTATTATTACAGGTTCCCGATCAATATTATGTGCTTTTTCTACAAGGAGGTGCATCCCTTCAATTTTCAATGATCCCCATGAACTTGTTAGGTGAGAACCAAACAGCTGACTATACGGATACGGGTGCGTGGTCAGCCAAAGCCATTAAAGAAGCGCAGTTGTATGGGAATGTAAATGTGGCCTGTTCATCCAAAGAATCAGTACACAATCATATTCCAAAAGAAGTAAACCAAAGTGAAGATGCAGTTTATTTACATGTCACCAGCAATAATACGATCTATGGCACACAATGGTATTCATACCCGAAGCCAATTAATGCAGATGGCTATTTGGTAGCGGATATGTCATCTGATATTTTTAGTCGTCCCATTGATGTGTCCCAGTTCGGATTGATTTATGCAGGTGCCCAGAAGAATATGGGGCCGGCTGGAGTCACCTTGGTGATTATCCGGAGTGATATACTGGGTAAAGTCGACCGAACCATTCCAACGATGATGAACTATCAGACTCAAATTGATAAAGGATCCATGTTCAACACTCCTCCAGTCATGTCTATTTATGCTGTGAACCGTACCTTGAGTTGGTTAAAAGAAAATGGTGGCGTAAAAGCCATGGCGAAAAAAAATGAAGGAAAAGCCAAAAAGCTTTATGATGAAATAGAACAAAACCCTTTATTCATCAGCCCTGTTGCCATAGAAGACCGTTCCCTTATGAATGTACCATTTGTGTTTGCAGATGAGGGAGATGAGGCAGACTTTTTATCTTTTTGCGATCATCGAGGATTAAAGACCCTAAAAGGCCATCGATCGGTAGGTGGTTTTCGTGCGTCGATTTATAATGCTATGCCTGAAGCGGGTGTAGATGCTTTGATCCAGGCTATGCAAGAATATCAGACTAGCTGAATCGATCTGTTTCTAAAACAGACAAGTTTCAATCATCCCAAATAGTACCTTCTTTTTTCAACTTGTTAATTTTTGGGGAAATCACAAAAGTACAGTAAGGCACATTGGGATTATTGGCAAAATAATCCTGATGGTACACTTCCGCTTTATAAAAAACATCTAGAGGAGCTACTTCTGTTGTTATTGGATCCTTAAATATTTTTTTTGCATCAATTATTGCCGATGTTACTGATGCTTTTTGGCCTGCGTTATGGTAATAAATAGCGGAGCGGTACTGGGTACCGAAGTCATTACCCTGTCTATTCAATGTGGTTGGATCATGAGCCTTCCAAAAGATATTCAATATTTCATCATAAGTGATCTCACTGGGATCAAAGTGGATTTGGCATACTTCTGTATGGCCAGTTTCCCCGGAAGTGACATCTTTGTAAGTTGGATTTTTTGTATGACCACCAGCATAGCCCGATATAACGTCTTTTACACCTTCAACCCGTTCATAAACAGCTTCGACGCACCAAAAGCAACCGCCACCAAGCGTGGCTATCTCTAATTTATTATCTGGCATGGTTTGAGTTCCTTTTTGTTGAAAACCAATTGATGTAAAACTCAAGAATATTAAAAAGGGAAAATTGATGTATATTTTTTTCATTTGATCGAAAAGAACTTATTTATTCAAGCAAACGTGATGCACCCATTAATCTTTCCATGGGTTATAATTAACTATAATTCTTTCAAATCTTTGTATAAGGTGGTGAGCATTTCTTTCGCATCGCCAAATACCATCACCGTATTATCGAAACCAAACAACTCATTTTGAATGCCGGCGAATCCCGGATTCATTGTACGTTTATTCACAATTACGGTACGGGATTTATCAACATCCAGGATGGGCATACCGTATATTGGGCTGGAGGTATCATGACGGGAAGCGGGATTGACCACATCGTTTGCACCCAGGACAATAGCCACGTCACAATTATCGAATTCTGGGTTAACATCACCCAGATCTTTCAACTGTTCATATGGTACATTTGCTTCTGCCAACAATACGTTCATGTGTCCGGGCATCCGGCCTGCCACTGGATGAATGGCATATAATACCTTTTTTCCCATGGATTCCAGCAAGTCTGCAACCTCACGGACTGCGTGTTGTGCCTGGGCTACTGCCAGTCCGTATCCTGGCACGATAATCACTTTATCTGCTGCTTCCAATATCATGGCTGCTTCTTCAGTTGTAGTAGACTTCACTTTCATCTGCTTTTCTGAACCAGTTATGGATTCTTGCTCTAGGCCAACTGCACCAAAAATTACATTTGCCAACGATCGATTCATTCCTTTACACATAATATTAGTGAGAATCAAACCTGAAGCACCTACAAGGGCGCCAGATATGATTAGTCCATTATTCATCAGGACAAATCCAGTGGCTGCAGCAGCAACGCCTGAATAAGAGTTTAACAGTGAGATTATTACAGGCATATCCGCACCACCAATGGGAATCGTCAATGTGATCCCTAAAATAGCAGCAAGAATTAAGACACCATAGAACATATTCATCTCTTGTCCGCCGCCTATGCAAACAGATACACCCATAACTACCAGTGCCAATGTCAGGAGACCATTGATAGCTTGTTGTCCTGGGAATACGATTGGTTTACCGCTGATGAATCCCTGTAGTTTACCAAAGGCAATAAAACTGCCAGTCAATGTCAACGTGCCTATGAATACAGAAAGAATGATGGTTGCGGTAAGAAATGTGGTTTGATCAACTGTACCAAACTTATTGAAATATTCTGCTGATGCCACTAAGGCTGAAGCACCGCCACCAAACCCGTTAAAAATTGCTACCATTTGCGGCATCTGCGTCATCTGTACGCGAATAGCAAATGTGGCTCCAATTATCGATCCAATAATCATTCCAATTACAATTAGTTTGAAATCAAGTAATTCAAATGATACAACCGTTGCAATAATGGCAATCAGCATACCAATAGATGCAATTGTATTACCATTACGTGCAGTCTTGGGTGAACTGAGTTTCTTTATACCCAGTATAAAAAGTATAGCGGCAATGACGTAAGCGAGATTTGTATATTCCATACTTATTTTCGCTTAAACATTTTTAGCATACGATCAGTTACCATAAAACCACCAACGCAATTGATGGTAGCAAAGATCACTGCGACCAGCCCTAGCCAGGTCCCGATTTCACCGCCGACCTTGGTAGAAATAATCGCACCCACAATCACATGAGTGGCGTATGCAGGGTAGGTGGAACTTTGGTAATAATTTCAAACCCAACAAATATGGCTAGGATAAATACGGTGAGGATGTTAATGATTTCCATAATGAATCCTTATAAGTTGTTTATCGCTTCGAGGGTAGGTTTGTGCGTGATTTTTCCTTGGTGCGTAAACATGGCACCTGAAATAATTTCATCTTCCTCATCAATATTCAATTGACCTTCATTAATTAAATAAGTAATAAAGGAGAAAATATTTTTTGCGTATAACTGAGAAGCGTGTATCTGCATGGATGAAGGAAGATTAATAGTACCATCGATCATTACTCCATTATAATTAATTATTTCTCCGCCTTTTGTCAATTCACAGTTACCGCCATTTTCAGCTGCCAGATCCATGATCACCGATCCCGGTTTCATTCCATCCACCATCTCTGTTGGAATGAGTAAGGGCGCCGGACGTCCAGGAATCAATGCTGTGGTAATAACTAAATTTGATTTAGCAATATGCTTTTTTATCATTTCTCGTTGCCGAATTTTATAATCTTCTGAGGTTTCTTTTGCGTAACCACCTTCACCAACACCATCATTTCCATCAGACTCAACAGCAACAAATTTTGCTCCGAGAGATTCCACTTCTTCTTTGACTTCGGGACGAACATCAAATGATTCTACTTGTGCACCTAGTCGTTTTGCAGTAGCAATTGCCTGTAATCCTGTGACCCCTGCGCCAAGGATCAGTACTTTTGCAGGTGGAATTGTGCCTGCCGCTGTCATTAACAGAGGCATATATACGGGCAAATGGGCAGCTCCTATCAATACGGATTTATATCCAGCAATATTTGCCTGGGAGCTTATTGCATCCATACTTTGCGCCAGCGTCGTTCGAGGAATGAGGTGCATGGAAAAACCTGTAATATTTTTAGCCGAAAGTTTTCTTACTTGCTCAGCCCGTTTGGTAGTTTGGAAAAGTGAAATATAAGTTACATCATTGGGCATCGCATCCATTTCTTCCAAAGTGGCTGGAGCAACTTTTAAAACTATATCTACACCATTCAATAGATCGGTTATTTCAGTAACCACTTCGGCTCCAGCATTTTGATAATCCTGATCAGAGAAAAATGAATGTTCTCCTGCAGCAGATTGCACGCGCACCGTTATGCCGCTATTAATCAGTTCTTTAACTGTTTTTGGAGTGGCGGCAACGCGTTTTTCACCGGTGATGGTTTCCTTTAAAACTGCTGCGATCATGCTGAATCCTTGTAAATAATTTCTTAAACAGCCCGCAAATTTAGGAAACCTGACCCTTACAATTCTCATTTTGATTTCAGGATTTTTACTGTAGCCTTTCATGGCTAATTTTATGTCTATGAGATTTCACATATTATTTGTGATTGCCAGTATTTTTTTATCTAACTGCGCTCCTTCTTTACACATTGTAGAACGGTATCCTAATAACAAGGAAAAGACTGTTGAATTGATGAGAGGCAAAGGAAGTTCAGGGCAGATAATTAAACGGATTGAATATTATTCGAATGGTAGAAAGAAATCGGAAGTTGATATTAATAATGCTCGAAAGAACGGAAAGTATTTAGCGTATACAAAAAATGCAGCAATATCCGTCAAGGGGCGATATGAGGATGGTAGCCAAAGCGGGAAATGGTATTGGTATAATACTGCAGGTGAACTGGATTCAATACATACATATCAAAATGGTCGACTTCATGGGAAGTCAACCATTTATTCAAATGGCAATGTTCTTATTAAACGAGAGTATTCCAAAGGAAAACTAAATGGCAAATTTTTTGAATTATATACTAGTGGAGAAAAAAAAGTAAATGGCTACTATGTAAATAATCTTCCAGATAGAAAATGGCTTTGGTGGGATGAGAATCAAACTAAAGCAAGGCAGGTTCATTTTAATAATGGTGTAAAACACGGTGAAATCCGTATTTGGAATGAAGGTATTATAAAATTAACGGGTGCTTTTGACCAGGATCAAAAATCGGGTACTTGGAAATGGTACCATTCAAAAAAACAACTGGATTCTCTGGTTACATATGAAAAAGGTTTATTACATGGGACTTTGAATGTTTGGCATAAAAATGGAATTTTGGCTGTAACCGGCGATTTTATCCATGGAAAAATGAATGGGCAGTGGAAATGGATTTCAGAAGATGAAATACCTGATTCTTCTAAAACCTACAGCAATGGCCAATTAAATGGTTTATCTGAATTTTACTATAATAATGGACAGCTTAAACAATCAGCCCAATATCATGCCCATCAGCTACATGGAGAACAGCGATTCTATTATCCTACTGGACAGATCAAATCAATAACTAACTTTGAATCGGGTAAGAAAACAGGTCCATATGAAACATGGTTAATCAGTGGAAGTCCGGAAGAATTTGGTATTTATAAAGAAGATAAACTGCATGGAAAAGTTCAAAGATGGTATACGACTGGGATAATGTCATCCATTGCCAATTATAAGCAGGGTATTTTACATGGCTTGATGCAAATACAATCACTTTCCGATGAGTTAAATAAGCAGATGTTTTTTGAGCAAGGAAATGAAATTGTCCGCTTTGAATACCATAGTGATGGCCGTTTTAAACGGGTTATGATCATCGATAATGGTCAAATACTTTATGAGAGAAAATGGAATGGATTAGGAATAGAAAATACTGAAGAAAAATATATTGTTGGAACGAGTCGAGATACCGATTTTTATTTATCAGGATTTTTGAAATACGAATGTACCTTTAAAAATGACAAAAAGCATGGGGTTGAGTGGTGGTTTGATGAAGACCGAAAACCAACCAGAGTCAATATTTTCTACCAGGGAGATCGAATTCTTAGTTACGATTTAACATCAAATGATGAAAGAAGTGAATAAAAAAATCAATTAGTGTAATTTCATCGTCTATGAAAGACATAATAATAGATAATATCATGACTTGGGGCATACCTGCTGGTATCATTCTTATTGGTATCACAGCTGGTTGGCTGTTTAAAAGATTTGTTCATCATCGTTTAAAAAAGATGACCGAAAAAACTGAATGGGGAGGCGATGATGTGATATTTGATGCTATTGAATCTCACATCGTTCTATGGTTTTTTCTCGCTGCAATGAATATTGCTTCCAGTAGCTTGCCGCTTAGTGAAGATTATAGTAATTATTTAAGCAAGATTATATTAGCAGTTCTGATTCTTTCGGTTACCCTGGCCGTTTCCCGTATAGGTGTTGGATTGCTCAACTTCTGGGCAGACAAACAGGGTACTGATTTACCTTCCACTACTATTTTTGTAAATCTGGCACGTATGATTATTATTGCTGTTGGTGTGTTGGTCATTCTTCAAACTTTGGGAATTTCCATCACACCGTTGCTGACCGCTTTAGGTGTTGGAGGCATAGCTGTTTCTTTAGCCCTCAAAGACACCCTATCTGACTTTTTTGCTGGACTACATATCCTGCTTTCTCAAAAGGTAAAACCCGGTGATTTTGTGGAAATGGATTCGGGGCATATGGGTTATGTCCTAAATATTACCTGGCGCCATACAACATTAATGGAACGCACAAACAATGTAGTAACCATTCCTAATGCAAAAATTTCAGCAGCGGTCGTCAAAAATTATGATAAGGGCGATCCTAGTTTTTCTGTTCGCATTGCTGTAGGTGTTTCCTATGATAGTGATTTGGAAAAGGTAGTAAAAGTGACAGAAGAAGTGGCTGAAGGTGTCATTAAAGATGTAGATGGAGCGAAAAAAAATGAACCAGCGATCGTGCGCTGTTTTGAATTCGCCGATTCCAGCGTTAACCTTAAGGTATATTTCCGTGGTCTCAAATACGGTGATCATCATCCTATCATTGATACGTTTATTCGCCGCATTCATAAACGATATAAACAGGAGGGAATCGATATTCCATTCCCAATTCGCACGCTGATCCATAAAAATGAGCAATCATGAAAAGTTGGATTATCTTTGGTGCCCTACTTGCTGCACTAGCAGTGTTGTTGGGTGCCTTTGGGGCGCATGGATTAAAGGGGAAAATTTCACCGGAAGACCTGACAATATTTGAAACAGGCGTGCGCTATCATATGTACCACGCACTTGGATTAATTTTATTGAGTGTTCTTGGACTGTATTATTACCCAGAAATGATACAACTGCCTGCCATACTTTTATCGGTAGGTATCCTGCTGTTTTCGGGAAGTCTTTATATTTTAGTGCTAACTGGTTTGCGGTGGATGGGTGCGATTACACCGATTGGAGGCGTCGCCTTTATTGCTGGTTGGCTGCTATTGGCTTACCGAATGTTTAAAATATAACTAATTCCTTTTTATAATGACTGGCTCAAAACGTGTTTTAAGGACCTTCGATGCTACTTCGATGGTCACTGGAAACATGATTGGCTCGGGAATTTTCCTTTTAGCGGGCTATGCTGCTGCATCCGTTCCTGATAGTTCTACGCTAATATTGGCCTGGATCGGTGGCGGAGTAATGGCTCTACTTGGTGCTTTTGCCATCGCAGAGTTATCGACACGATTTCCAGAAACGGGAGGTGATTTTCTTTACCTTCATAGAGTCTATGGTCCGTTTCCGGCATTTTTACATGGTTGGATGAGTTTAGTTATTTTTGAATCAGGATCAATTGCAGTTTTAGCACTTTTTTCTGCTAAATATACTCAACAGTTTTTTCCTGCATCCCAGATTTTGTCTATTCCATTATTGGCATCTTTGCTGGTTCTATTCTTTTCAGGTATCCATTGTTTGAGGGTTGAGGTAGGATCACGCTTCCAATCTATTCTTACTGTTGTCAAGATACTTGGCATATTTCTTATGGTTTCTTTGCTATTCAGCGGAGATCCTAATGAAATAAATTCAACCCCTAAAACGGATCAGAGTGGTAATCCATTCATTGGGTTTACACGAGCATTAATCCCCATTTTCTTTGCGTATACAGGTTGGAATGTTGCAGGCTATATCGGAGGTGAAATTCAAAATCCGAGAAAAACATTACCCAGGGCTTTAATTGGGGGTACGCTAATTACGATGGCAATATATGTGGTTGTAAATCTATCATTCATACAATCGGTGGGTTTAGCCGGTATTCAGGGCCAGAATATGGCCCCTTTAATTGCTCTGAAAGCTGTAGGTGCAGAAAGTTGGGCCACATTTTTATCGATTCTTATTTTTATCAGTGTGTCCAGCTCACTTTCCATTACCATTCAGACAGCTGGTGCGCGAGTGATTCAAGCGATGGGGGAACAAGGTGTTTTTTTTCAGTTCACGGCTCGCCTGCATGGAAAATTCCATACACCGATAAATGCCCTTTTAGTTCAGGCAATTTGGACTATTTTTCTGATGTTCACCTTGGATATAGAAAGTTTGGTGGATTCCACTACGGTCGTCATGATCATGTTTTCGGCTCTTTCAATTTCAACCCTATTCAAGGTTAATTACGGTGGAAATGGATTAATAGAAAATGAGAATATCTATCGAACACCATTATTTCCTTTGGTACCTGTAGCATATATACTTAGTGCTATATTTGTCAGTTGGGGTGTGATACAATTTCATTTATCGCAAGGGAGTATATTGCCTATATGGGGGCTGTCATTCTTATTGTTTGGTAGTATTGTTTATATTATTTGGAAAAAAATGAGTTAAAGTGAGTAAAATAAAAAATCAAGCATTGGCACAGGATGGGAATAAACTTCTTGATTGGGCTGCAGGCCGGATGCCCGTACTGGCTAAGATTCGAAAACGATTCGAAGATGAAAAACCTCTATCCAAGTTAACGATTGGTATTGCGCTCCATTTAGAGAAAAAAACGGGCATTTTATTGCGAACCTTGGCAGCGGGAGGAGCAAAGGTAACAGCTGCTTCCTGTAATCCTTTAACAACTGATGATTCTGTAGCTGCAGCCCTAACAAAAGAAATGGACGTGTTCGCATGGGCAGGTCAAACGGATTCAGAATACTATGTTTGTTTAGAATCTGTCATCACAGCGAAGCCGCATATAACCATTGATGATGGGTGCGATTTAATTCAGTTGCTCCATTCCAAACACTCCAATTTATTAGATCATCTGATAGGCGGGTGTGAGGAAACCACTACCGGAATTGTCCGTCTGGAAGCCATGCACAAGGACGGAGCACTTAAGGTACCAGTGATGGCAGTAAATAACGCCCATTCTAAATATTTATTTGATAACCGTTACGGAACTGGACAAAGTGTAGTGGAAGGAATTCTTTCCGCAACTAATGCATTAATCGCTGGGAAAACGGTTGTTATCGTGGGCTATGGCTGGTGTGGGCGCGGTATCGCCAATCGGTTGAAAGGCCTAGGCGCCAAAGTCATTGTGGTTGAAACAGGCGCTACAAACAGGGATGGATCATCTGGTTACCACCGTGCGCTAGAAGCTTCGTACGATGGTTGTTGGGTTATGTCCATGAGTGAAGCAGCGTCCTTTGGTGATATTTTTATTACGGCTACTGGCAATAAGCATGTGATTTCAAAAAGCCATTTGGACGCAATGAAAGATGGGGCGATTTTGGCTAACTCAGGGCATTTTAATCATGAAATTGATTTAGACAGTATGGAATCTTTATCTGTTTCAAAAGAAACAATTCTTCCTAATGTGGAAAAATATCATCTGAAAAATGGTAAAAATTTAATTTTACTAGCAGAGGGCCGATTGGTTAATTTAGCTCAACCAACTGGTCAGGGGCATCCTATCGAGATTATGGATGGTAGTTTTGCTGTTCAGGCGCTTTGTATTGAATATCTAGCGAAAAATAGAGGTAAACTATTGCCGGGTATATATGATGTACCAAAGGTAATAGATGACGATGTAGCTAGGATCGCTTTAGAGACCCAAGGAATTGTTTTAGAAAAACTGACGAAAGAACAAGAGAAATACAGACAGAGCTGGAAAGAGGGAACCTGATGGATTTAAAGATCAGACCATTTACTGCAGAAGTAAAACAAATGTATGAGAATCATGGCCATTTTCATGATGGAGATGCCGGCTTGGATCTATTTGTGATTAACGAGCAGACAATAAGTGCGGGGGAGACAACACTGATCCACCTGCAGATCGCTTGTGAGAATACTGAAAATAAACCGTATTTAGTAATGTCACGCTCGAGCATAGGCAAGACCCCTCTTCGGCTGGCTAATGCTGTTGGTTTGATCGATGCCGGTTACAGAGGAGAGATCATGGCGGTAGTGGATAATATTAAAACGGAGGACTATACAGTTGAACCGGGTCAACGCCTATTCCAGTTGGTTGCTATGGATGGTTCCCCCATTCATTTTGAACTGGTAGAAGAATTATCAGACACGACACGTGGGGGTGGAGGTTTTGGAAGTACGGGCAAATAATTTATAATTTAGCACTCTACTATTTAGAGTGCTAAAAAGAGTTGAAAAATCATGATTTTAGCATATAAATTCCGCGCTGCATATTTGCAGAAAAAATAACAAAATCAAAATTTTAACTATTTAATTAATAAAACAGGAGAAAGCGAAATGGCACTAAAAGTTAAGCCTTTGGCTGATCGTGTTGTGGTTGAACCTGCGCCAGCTGAAGATGTATCCTCTGGGGGTATCATTCTGCCTGATACAGCTCAGGAAAAACCACAGCAAGGCACTGTCGTTGCAACAGGGCCTGGTAAAGTTTCCGATGCTGGAAACACCGTTGCAATGGAAGTGAAAAAAGGAGACAAGATTCTCTATGGTAAATATAGTGGGACTGAGTTTTCTTTTGATGGAACTGATTATCTTATCATGCGCGAGAGTGATATTCTCGCTGTCCTATAAGGAGTAAATAAATTATGGCTAAAGAAATCTCATATGATCTCGAAGCACGTAACGCCCTGAAGGCCGGTGTGGATAAACTCGCTAATGCGGTAAAAGTCACCCTTGGTCCAAAAGGACGGAATGTTGTTATTGAAAAGAAATTTGGTGCACCAACTATAACCAAAGATGGTGTAACGGTGGCCAAAGAAGTAGAATTAGATGATAAAGTTGAAGATGTTGGTGCTCAGATGTTGAAAGAAGTTGCTTCTAAAACTTCTGATGATGCGGGTGATGGTACCACCACTGCTACTGTTTTAGCCCAAGCACTTGTTGCTGAAGGGCTAAAAAATGTGACGGCTGGTGCCAATCCCATGTCCATCAAACGTGGAATTGATGCTGCGGTAGGCGCTGTAGTAGAAGCCCTGCAGGCTCAAAGTAAAGACCTGCCGGATTCGAAGCAGATTGCTAACGTGGGTACAATTTCAGCTAACAATGATCATGAAATCGGTGCAAAAATTGCTGAAGCTATGGAAAAAGTGGGCAAAGACGGTGTTATCACTGTAGAAGAAAGCAAAACTGCTGAAACTTTTTTAGAAACCGTTGAAGGGATGCAATTTGATCGTGGTTACCTCTCTCCATACTTTGTCACAAATTCTGACAACATGGAAGCTGAGATGGATGATACTTATATCCTTATTTATGATAAAAAGATATCCAATATGAAAGATCTGCTTCCCTTATTGGAAAAAGTTGTCCAGACAGGTAAATCAGTTGTGATTATCGCTGAAGATATTGAAGGCGAAGCACTGGCTACACTTGTTGTGAACAAATTGCGTGGCACATTTAAAGTCCTAGCTGTAAAAGCGCCAGGATTTGGTGACCGTCGTAAAGCCATGCTGGAAGACATCGCCGTATTGACCGGTGGAACTGTCATCTCTGAAGATGCTGGTTATAAACTGGAAAATGCGACACTAGAATACTTAGGCACCTGCAAACGTGCTGTTTCTGATAAAGATAACACTACTATCGTTGGTGGAAACGGTTCTGGCGATGCTATCAAAGCCCGTATTAATGAAATCAAAGTTCAAATTGATAAAACGACTTCTGATTATGATCGTGAAAAACTACAGGAACGCCTGGCCAAATTATCTGGTGGTGTTGCGGTAATTAATGTTGGCGCTGCTACTGAAGTAGAAATGAAAGAAAAGAAAGCCCGCGTTGAAGATGCATTACATGCAACCCGCGCAGCAGTCGAAGAAGGGATCATCCCTGGTGGTGGCGTTGCGCTTCTTCGTACCGTTTCTTCTTTGGATAAACTCAAAGTTGACAGCGAAGAAAAGGTTGGTGTTGATATTATGCGTCGTGCCCTGGAAGAACCGATTCGTCAAATATGTGACAATGCCGGAGCTGAACCATCTATCGTAACACAAGCTGTTCGTGATGGGAAGGGTGATTATGGTTATGATGCCCGTACGGATGAATATGTTAACATGTTCAAAGTCGGTATTATCGATCCAACCAAAGTCGCACGTGTGGCTGTACAGAACGCCGGTTCTATTGCTGGAATGATCCTAACTACTGAAGCAACGGTTACAGAGATACCTGAAAAGGATCCACCGATGCCTCCTATGGATCCAGGCATGGGCGGCGGTATGGGCGGTATGATGTAATTTGAGGTTATCCTCAATATTCTTAAAAAGCCCTTTTCGAGAAATCGGGAAGGGCTTTTTTTATTCTCATTGGAAGTATGGCTTAAGGACTCATCAAAAATATAAAATTGCTGAATATGCTGTTTAGCTACTTTACAATAACAGTTCATATAAAATTCCTTATCCATCACCTTGACTAACGAAGACCCTGCCAATTAAATTCTTTTTCTTATGGGTGTCATTCGTTTAAAAAATATGCAGTTTTATGGTTTTCATGGTGTTAGTGAATCAGAAAAACATCTGGGAGGTCGGTTCGAAGTGGATGTAGAAATGCACCTTTCCTTGAAAGATTCCTGCGAATCAGATGATCTAAATGATACTATTAACTATGAGGTTATTTATAAGACGGTCGATTCTTGTATTAGAAAAGATAAATTTTACCTTATTGAAGCTTTAGCTAATTCCATCGCGAAGGATATTTTAAATGAGCATCCCGTAGATTCCCTTATGGTTCGGGTACGAAAACCACACGCACCGGTAAAAGGAGTCTTGGATACGATAGAAGTGGAGATAGAACGCAATAAAGCAGATTATGCTTGAATTGGTTTATCTCGGACTTGGATCAAATATTGGTGATCGAGAAACGAATATTTTTTCGGCCATTGCCGCACTGGATGTACGGGATGAAATCACGGTTAACCGAACCGCTTCTATTTATGAAACGGATCCTCAATATAATACAGATCAACCCGCATTTTTAAATACAGTCGTTGAGTTAAAAACAAACTTAGATCCAGAAGTGATGCTACAAGTTTGCCAAGGTATCGAACTTATGTTGGGCAGGCCGATAGCGCATGAGAAGAATGAACCTCGGGTAATCGATTTGGATATATTAGCTTATGAAACAAAATCAGTGGATTTAGGCCATTTAAAGATTCCCCATCCTGAATTATTTGCCCGTAAGTTTGTTCTTGTTCCCTGGAAGGAAATTGCACCAGATTTTATGGTTCAGGACTTTGGCAGGACTATATCAGAATTATTGACATTGTGCCTAGACACCTCTGCTGTCCGGAACCATCAATTGGAAAAATCAGCATGAGAAATTTGTATTATGTAGCTATCGAAGGTACCATCGGAGTAGGAAAGACCAGTTTGGCCAACCTTTTATCTGATAAATTAGGGGCGAAATTAGTTCTTGAAGCCTTTGAAGATAACCCATTCTTGGCTGATTTTTATGATGACCCCGAACGCCACGCCTTTCAGACTCAATTATGGTTTTTGCTCCAACGATACCAGCAGCAACAGGACCTTCGCCAGGTAGATATGTTTCAAAATCTGGTGATTACCGATTATATGTTTGTGAAGGATCGGTTATTTGCATCTCTGAACTTAAATGAAAAAGAAATGTCTCTTTACGATACAGTGGCGAATATGATGGAGCGAAATGTGATCCATCCAGACCTGGTCATTTTTCTCCAGGCGGATACAGAAACGCTCATGCGGAATATCGCAAGAAGAGGTAGGGACTTTGAAAAAAATATGTCCGAAGATTATATCGATGCACTTAACCAGGTGTATAATGAATACTTTTTTCGTTATCAGGATACGCCGTTGGTTATCATTAATACAAATAATATTGATTTTGTCCATAATGATGGTGATTTGGAAGAGGTAATCAACTATATCCGCCAGCCAGTAACTGGGACAAAATTTTTCAATCCCACCACTGGATTATAATCATGATCAAAATATTGATTTATGCTGGCTTGGGATACATTGCTTATGTTCTTGTGAAACATACCCGCCTGATATCAAAACCTAAACGAGGGTCCGTAAAAGAAAAAGGATCTTACAAAAACCTAGAAATAAAAGATGCAGAATTTGAGGATATTCAAAAAAAGGATAAATAATGAACAAGTTTATTGATTTATTAAAAGGTAAATGTGAATGCACGCAAATTGGTTTACTTATTTTAAGAGTTCTACCTGGATATTTTATGATTGTAAACCATGGATGGAAGAAAATCATAAATCCAGAAAAGTGGAACGGTCTTGGTGAAGCTGTTACAAAATATTTGGTAGTAATTGATTTTCTTAATCCAATATTCGGTTTTTTGGCAGCATTTTCAGAATCAGTTTGTGCTGTATTAGTACTAGTAGGGCTTTTTACTCAACCGGCAGCTATTTTAGTTAGTATTACCATGTTTTTTGCCGCAATGAATCATATCACTGGAACGGGTAACCCTGAACTAGCTTTAATTTATTTATCGGTTTTTGCCACTATCTCTGCTGCTGGTCCAGGAAAGTATAGTTTAGATAGCAAGTTTTTTTCGGATAATAAGAATTAATGCAAGCAGTTCGTATTCATGAGCATGGTGATGTTGGGATTTTGCAATACGAATCTGCACCTGAACCAAAACCAAAAATAGGTGAAGTCCTTGTTCAGGTAAAAGCCGCTGCAATGAATCATTTGGATTTATGGGTACGGCGAGGCATCCCAGGTGTGCCCTTACCAATGATATTAGGAAGTGATGGTGCTGGTATAATTACTGAAATTGGAGTTGATGTCACCCAATTGCAAGTTGGCGATAATGTATGTATTCAACCACTTACCTATTGCGGCCATTGCCGCTTTTGTTCACGAGGGCAGGAAAATTACTGTGATACAATAGGTTTTCTTGGAGAAACCCAAGATGGAACTAATTGTGAGTATATTGCTCTTCCGGAAGGGAATGTACGGTTAAAACCAGATCATATATCCTTTGAGGAAGCAGCAGCATTTCCTTTGACATCACAAACGGCTTACGGAATGCTAATTCATCGCTCAAAAATTGAACCAGGAGAAACTGTTTTTGTATGGGGAGCAAGTTCAGGTGTAGGGACAATGGCAATTCAAATAGCCAAAACAAAAGGATGCCGCGTTATTGCAACCGGTAGTACTGAGAAAAAACGTATCCATGCAGCGGCAATCGGAGCAGATCTGGTTCTTGATCATCATAATGATGAAATTGCAAAATCAGTGAAATCGTTTACAGAGGGACGTGGTGTCGATGTTGTTTTTGAACATGTGGGTAAAGCCACTTGGGAAACCAGTATGCGCATTCTTGGAAAAGGTGGTCGATTGGTCACTTGCGGTGCGACAACGGGACCAAAGGTTGGGATTGATATTCGGCATTTATTTTCTAAACAGCAGACGATTTTAGGATCAACGATGGGAAATGTAGCTGCTTTCGATGAATGTTTGTCGCTGGTATCAGCAGGAAAAATCAAACCTGTTATAGATCGAACCTTCCGTTTCAACGAAGTGAAAGAGGCCCATGAGCATTTGGAAAATGGACAACAAATTGGCAAAATCATTCTTTTACCGTAATGAAGTACGATAAACATATATTTATTTGTATCAATGAGCGTGCAGAAACAAGCGTCAAAGGAGATTGCGCCAGAAATGGTGGTAAAGAAATCCGCATGCGGTTTGTCCAATTAATAGAAGAACATGGGATGAAAGGGAAAATTCGAGCAAATAAAAGTGGATGTTTAGATGCCTGTGAAATGGGGGCGGCTGTTGTAATATATCCCAAGGGGATATGGTATACAAAAGTTCAATTGGAAGATGTGGATGAAATTTTTAAAATTTCAGTGTTAGGTGATGACATTGTTGAACGAATTGCATCAACGGAGGAAACATGGGAAGAATTAAACCAAATCAGAAGTAGTAATAGGTTATCAGTATGAAAAAAATTATTATAATGACCTGCATCGGAATGTTATTCACAATTGGAAATGCCCAAATGAAAAAAGGTTTAGGGTTCATGTTTGGTTCGAGGGGAGGAGGCTTCATTTTCTCTGGTCAATGGCAAGTAAAACCCGATCTTTTCACTGGATTTGAAACTCGAATATATGATATCAAAAATGATGAGGAATTGCCTGTATATAATTATTATACTGGCCAATATTTAAATGTTGGCGATCAGGCCTTATTTATGATACCCGTATTTGGGACAGTGAAATGGCTACCTTTTGAAGGAAAAATCGCCAATAATTTTTCCCCATTTGTCGCACTAAAACTTGGACCCGTATTGGCTGTGGATGGAAAAGAAGAATTTCAAAAATGGTCGAAGCGATGGGGGAAAGCATCAACCATAACCACCTATGGAGGCCAAATAGTTTTTGGTATTTTATTTTTACAAAGGGGAGGCAGTTCTATCTCACCTTCCATTGGGTATGAATTTCTTCCAATGGGTAGCGAAGTTGACGGACGAAATAACTATAGCGGCGCAGCCATAAATATTACCTTTAATATGAGTCCTAAACGTCGCTGATGGAAGAACATTTCTTCCACCTTGAACCAGATAATCTAAGACAGGACACATTCAAGCTTTCTAAAGAGGAATCCAGACATTTCGTAGCATCTCTACGTGGAAATATCGGTGATGATTTATGGCTTTTGGATGGAATCGGAACAGCATATGAAGGAACCGTTTCGGAAATTAATGGCAAATCCATTTCCGGTATCATCCGTCGCTCACATGAAAACTATGGTGAATCCCATCATGATATTCATTTAGCAATTGGATTGATAAAAGGCAATCGCATGGATATGATTTTTGAGAAAGCAACTGAGATGGGTGTACAATCAATTCATCCTCTAATTTTGGATCAATGTGTAAAAATTAGTTTGAGAATGGATCGGGTAAAACGGATTGTAGTTTCTGCTGCAAAACAAGCGGGGAGGAGTTTTTTTCCAATCGTGTTTGAACCAGTGAATTTGACAACATGGTTGAATACTCATTTAGATAAACATAAGATTTTATGCCATATAACTGGTTCTGAATCCATAGCAGATTGTTTAGGAAATGAAAAAAAAGAGGTTTGTTTGATTATTGGTCCCGAAGGCGATTTTTCCAAAAATGAATTATATCAATTGAAGGAAGCTCAAGTTGAATTTGCAAACTTAGGCCCTCGTCGTTTGCGAAGTGAATCATCTGCAATGATGGCCATTTCAGTGGTAAACCAACTAATGGAAAATCAACACTATGAATGAATGTTTATTTTGTAACATGGTTAGTGGCGCTATACCCTGCGATAAAGTTTATGAGAATGAATATGTGCTGGCTTTCCGGGATATAGATCCGAAAGCGCCAACGCACATATTGATCATTCCTAAAAAACATATTAAAACACTAAACGAAATCAATGAAAATGATCAAGACCTATTGGGTGAATTATTGTTAACAGCAAAAAAAATCGCTAAAGATGAAGGAATTGATACATCCGGATATCGAACCGTTTTTAATTGTAATTCTGATGGTGGACAGACCGTTTTTCATATTCATATGCATTTACTTGGTGGACGCCAGATGGCCTGGCCGCCAGGTTAAAATCAACAGAAGGTTACGGAGCCATATTGTTTTGAAATAATAATTTGAAGATTATCACTATGGATTTCCCAACATAAAATCCTTACATTTCCTAACCTCTTTTACCTCGGAAAATGTATATATCTGAACTGAATATCCATGGTTTTAAATCCTTTGCCAAAAAGGAAAAACTTACATTTGGCGAAGGAATTACTGTTATCGTTGGACCCAATGGCTGTGGCAAAACCAATATTGTAGATGCCATTCGATGGGTACTTGGTGAACAAAAATATTCTGTACTTCGTTCCGGAAAAATGGGTGATATTATTTTTAATGGGACAGATGGATTAAAACCTCTTTCGGTTTGTGAAGCCACCCTGACCGTTCACAATAACCAAGGTAAACTGCCTTTAGAATATAATGATATTGAAATTGGCCGCCGTGTCTACCGTGATGGTGAATCTGAATATTTTTTAAATAAAACACCCTGTCGTTTGAAGGATATACATGATTTATTTATTGATACAGGTATGGGTTCAGATGCTTACTCCGTTATTGAACTGAACATGATTGAACAAATCCTATCTGAAAGTGATGATAACAGGAAAAGGATGTTTGAAGAGGCGGCGGGTATAAATAAGTATAAACGCCAGAGACGTTCAGCTTTAAGAAAATTTGATGCGGTGCAGCAAGATTTGGAACGGGTCAATGATATCGTACAGGAAGTTGAGCAAAAAGTCCATTCATTAAATCTTCAATTGAAACGCTTCAAGCGCCATGAGCAACTTTCAGAAGAATTGAAAGAAAAAGAGCTTGATCATGCATTTGTCCGTATTCATGAATATGACTCTGAAATCAATCCTTTGCGCCAGCGTGTTATAGAATATATCCATCTCAAAGATGAAAAGGCATCCAGCGCTTCTTTAAATGAAAAAGAATTGCAAAAACTGAAAGATCTTTATAGCGAACAGCAAAAGGAACTGAATTTTCTCCAAACCACTCTAGGTGAAATGGAAGAAAAACGTGAATCAGCCAACAACAACGCATTGGTATGGGCCGAACAGGTTAAAGCCGCTGAATTAACGGTCCAACGGCTAAAGCATGAAGATAAAAATAATAATGATAAGAAAATCGTGCTTTCAAACCAAATTGATGAATATAAAAATGAAATTTCTACCTTGGACCCACAGGTGGATCAAAAATTATCTATCTATAAATTACAAAAATTAGAATTTGAAAAAATCGGATTACGTTATAAAAAAGCACAGGAAGTATTAGATATATCTCAAACAAATCGTTGGGATGCCCAGCGAAGAATGACTGATGATCAGTCATTCTTGGATCGCACATTATCTTTGATTGAAGAAAAACGCAATACCAATGTAGAAATGGAAGATAAGATTCAAGAAATCCAATCGAACCAGGAAAGACACGCAGAAGAACAGAAAGATATAGAAACAAAAAAATTGCAACTGGAAAAATCCTCAGCTAGGACTCAATCCCAATTGGATAAAACACGAAAAACTCTAAATGTAAATCGGGAAAAACGTTCTGACCTATCTATGGCAATCCAAAGTGGAAAATCTAAACTACAATCCCTTCAATCTCGCTTAGAGTTTTATAGCGAATTAGTGGAACAAAAAGAGGGTTACCCAGAAGGTGTGAGGACTGTTTTGGATGCTCCAAATGTTTACCCAGGGATTATTGGCACAGTAGGTGATTTATTTCAGATTGATGAACAATACAATATGGCTTTTCAGAGCGCTTTGGGTGATTGGAGTAAGTGTCTTGTAGCTAAAGATCGTAAAGCAGCTTTAGAGGTTGTATCTACCGCTCGGACTCAAAAAATTGGGAATCTTTCCATTCTTCCCCTGAAAGAATTAGAAAAATTATCATCAGGATTATCTAAAGCCCCAACGGGGGAAGATATCATCGGTCGAGGAACAGAACTATGTGGTGCTGAGAAAAAATATAAATCCTTGGCAAGTGTTCTGCTAGGGAATGTGATACTTGTAGATGACTTAAATAAAGCATTAGATAACCATAATTTGGATGATTGGGACGTAGTTGATTTAAACGGTGCATATTCCGGGACAAATTATGTATTGAAATACAGGGGCCAAGACATAGAGGGAAGTATCTTGGGTCGTCAGAAAAAAATTGATTCTTTGTTTCAAGCCATTGAAAAACTAACCAGTATACTGACTGATCAGGAAAATGACTTATCAAAGCTGGATAAGACAATTGATAATCAGTCTTCTCAATCCAAATCATTGAGTGTTAAACTGGATAAAATATATCGTGAATTGAATGAAGTAGAAACAACCTTGATTCGTAATCATTATAGTCAGTCTCAAGCATTAGAGTCTTTAAAAGGATTTCAAGAGGAAGTAAAAGATAACCATAATACGATAGATGATCTCCAAGCATCAGCGAAAACACTAAAACCAGCTTTGGCGAAAGTTGGGGTGGAAATTAAAAAGTTAAAAGAGGAAGTTCTAAAAGCATCTGATGCCCAAGTCAGGGTTCAGGCGGAGCGGGATACATTCCAGCAAGAAGTTCAGAAATTGCGAATCGAATTACTTAATCTTGAGAATAAAAGGGATAACCTGAATTTTCAAAAACGTGTAGCTCAAGACAGCATCCAAGAGTTGGTGGATCGAAAAAAAGCCATCAGTGAAGAAATATCAAAATTGGAATACCAAAGGGAATTATTAACTCAACAAATATCAGATGCTGAAAAAGATTTGCAGACAATTAATGGCCAATTGGCTAAGGAAAAATCTATCTTAAACTTAAAGCAAAGCGCTGCTAATGACACTTACCTGTCTATGGAGAAAATTCAGGATCAGATTCGTTCGGAACAACAAACCCGTGAAGCCTTGTTGGAAGAAATGAAGACCAATGAATTGAAAATTGCTGAAATGGAACAGCGAATCAATATCATTCGAGAACGGATTCGGGATCGTTATGAAATGGAGGTCCCAACTGATTTAATTGTGGATGAAGAATTGGATGATTTGGAATTACGAATTGAAAGTATCCAGCGTAGTATTGAAAAAATTGGACCAATTAATATGGCTGTTCAGATCGAATATGAGGAGGAAAAGGATCGTTTACAGATGTTGATAGAGCAGCGTGATGACTTGCTTGCATCTGAAGATAATTTACGTGAAACAATTCAGCAAATTGACAAGGTTGCGCGAAAAAAATTCCAGGAAACATTTGACCAGATTAAACTCAATTTTTCCAATTTATTCGAATTGATTTTTGAAGGTGGCTCAGCATCATTGTCTTTAATTGGTGATCCTGATCCTCTGGAATCAGATATTGCCATACATGCACAGCCTCCTGGCAAGAAAAATCAAAGCCTTCGTATGCTTTCAACCGGGGAAAAATCGCTTACAGCTATTGCACTGCTATTTGCTATTTATCAATATAAACCAAGTCCGTATTGTATTTTGGATGAAGTGGATGCACCGTTGGATGATGTGAATATTCAGAAATTCAAGCGTGTATTGAATAAGTTTGCTGAAGATACCCAGTTTATTGTAGTAACACATAACAAACTTACCATGGAAGCAGCGGACTATTTATACGGTGTCACGATGGAACAAAAAGGCGTGTCGAAACTGGTGTCTGTCAAGTTTAACGGACAAATCTAATAATTTATTAAATCATTCAATAAAAACCCTTATGAGAGGATTTTATCCTCTTTTGGAGTTTATTTTTTTGTAAAAGTCATCTGTGCACAGGAAGCCTCGATCCATTCATTCCCGGCTGATTCACATGCAGTTTTCGTGCTGTGATTCGTTTCATCGCCGTAATCATTCTCGCAGGAGGCTTCTGTCAGTTGATCAAGACTAAAAGAATTGTCACTTACTTTGTAGTTTATACATTCGCCCATTAAACAAATCTTATTTTCATCCCATGTAAGGGAGACATCCTGATTCACATCCCCTGCTGTAATTGAATAAGTTCCCGTTCCATCAGATTTGATTGTCATGGTAATCTTCATACCAAAGGCTAGAGCCAATGCCCCCATGGTATTATCCACTTCACCGGTGCAATCTGCATTGGCATATTCACCCATGTTTGATAATTCCCAGGTGCCGATGAGGCTAGAATCATCATCTTTATTATCTTCGCAAGCAAAAAAAGCCAAAAGCGATAACAAAATTATAATTTTGTTCATGATATTATCTTTATCTATTGATAATTGTCGAAGCATTGGTTAGTCATTTTTTCTTTTATATTTTGTTTTATGACACTCTTTTGGGAACCACTCGTTGCCGGTACTTGCCAATTCGCATGCCCTTTTTGAATTGTGTTCTGTTACTGCATAGTCTTCATCAATACAATAGGGATCGACTGTTCTATCAACAGAAAATGATTGTTGATTATTAGCCATCGTGTAAACATAACAATTGTCACCAAAACAAAATGTAATACCTACATCATACCATGTAAATGTGGTAACGCTTGGCTCTGGGCCGGTTATTGTCTCAGTGCCGGTACCATCTTTATTAATTTCTAAAGTAATAGTGACACCCTTGCCTTTCATTCCTCGCCACTCAATATCGTCAATTTCACCTGAACAATCTGCTACTTGGTAGATACCTTTTTCACTAACAGTCCATGTCCCAACGAAAGGGCTCAAATCTTCGTCATCTTCTTTTTGGCAGGCCAGTAAACCTAATACAAGGAATAATAAGAATTTTTTCATATCGTATTTAGTTTATCACAATTATAGAATGTTCATCAAATTACAAAAGATGTTTTGAAATAACTTGATTTTTGAATCGTGGTTTGCACACAGAGTAAGGTAATTTTCATTCCGTGTCTACATCTTATATACGCAATTTTTGTATAATCGCCCATATCGACCACGGGAAATCCACCCTGGCAGACCGTCTTTTGGAAGAGACGAAAACACTATCTAAAAAGGAAATGAAAGATCAAGTCCTGGATAGTATGGACCTAGAGAGAGAAAGGGGAATTACGATTAAAAGTCACCCCATACAAATGCACTACAGGCATAGTGATAACCAAAATTACGTTTTCAATTTAATTGATACCCCTGGACATGTAGATTTTTCATATGAAGTATCACGATCACTTGCGGCTTGCGAGGGGGCGCTGTTGCTCGTGGATGCTGCCCAAGGTGTGGAAGCTCAAACAGTTAGCAATACGTTTCTCGCGACTGAAAACGATTTGACCATTATACCGGTAATCAATAAAGTGGATTTGGCATCAGCCCGCGTAGAAGAAGTGAAAGGACAATTAATTGAATTGCTGGGGTGTGGCGAAGAAGAGATTATATTGGCTAGTGCTAAAACCGGATTAGGTATCCAGGGAGTATTTGATGCCATTGTTGATCGTATTCCACCGCCAACAAATTTATCAGATACTCCTCTGAAGGCTATGGTTTTTGATTCTATGTATGATAATTATAAGGGTGCTATTCCTTATGTTCGAGTATTTGAAGGTGTCCTCAAGCCGAGGACAACTGCGCGCTTTTTCACCCATAATCGACACTATGATATAACTGAAGTGGGTCATTTTGTATTGAAAAAAGTACCGACAAAGGAACTTCGCGCTGGAGATGTCGGTTATCTTTTAGCCAGTATACGCGATGTGTCTCATATTTTACCAGGCGATACAATTACTACCAAGGAGCAGCCTGCAGCGGAAGCATTACCTGGTTTTAAAGAAGTCAAGCCAATGGTTTTTTCTGGGCTTTATCCTTCTGATACTGATGATTATGACCAATTGCGCATGGCCCTAGATAAATTGAAATTGAACGATGCTTCTCTGCAATATGAACCAGAGACGAGTCAAGCTTTAGGATTTGGTTTCCGTTGTGGATTTTTAGGGCTTCTCCATATGGAAATTATCCAGGAAAGATTGGAGCGTGAATTTGATTTGGCCTTGGTCACGACAACACCTAACGTACGTTATAAAGTTCAACTTAAGGATGGAAAAATCATTGAAGTAGATACGCCAGCAAAAATGCCGGCGTCTGGTAAAATTCAGACCATTTTAGAACCTCACGTTTCAGCGGAGATTATTACGCCCAAAGAATTTATTGGAAGCATCATGACTCTTTGTCAGAATAAACGTGGGATTTATAAGAATACAAATTATTTAACTGCAGAAAAGGCCCAGTTGTATTATGATCTGCCCTTGGCGGAGATTATTTTTGATTTTTATGATAAGTTGAAATCGACCTCCAAGGGTTATGCTTCACTGGATTACCAATTAATCGATTTTGTTTCTGGTGATTTAAAAAAATTAGATATCCTGATCAATAATGAAATCGTGGATGCCTTATCTATTATTACTCACTCGGATGATGCTTATCAACTTGGTGTTACACTTTGTTCCAAATTGAAAGAACTTATCCCGCGGCAAATGTTTGATGTGCCTATACAGGCTTCACTAGGGAGTAAGGTCATTTCTCGAAGCACGGTAAAAGCGCTTAAAAAAAATGTCACCGCAAAATGTTATGGAGGAGATATCACAAGAAAGCGAAAACTTTGGGAAAAGCAAAAACAAGGAAAAAAACGTATGAAATCAATTGGTAAGGTGGAAATTCCTCAAGAAGCACTTCTCGCCGTGTTACAAATTGATTCAGATTAGAAAAATAAGTATATTTTTTAGTGTCCGAGTATTTTAATCCTCGATTATCTGAACAGCAGATTTATTGATTATGAATGCACAAAATTACTGGAAAGAAACTCACACGCCGCTCTACAGTTTTATATTTACTTTACCTTTATTCCTTATTTATGAGATTGGTGTTTTTGCCATATCCACTACTGATCTTCCACTGCTAAGAAACGGAGCCGATGCTTTAATGCGGCAGATATTAGAAAATTTCGGCTTTTTTGGAGTTTACGGTTTCAGCGGCACTTTTTTGATAGGTTTTATTGTGGCTTTCTTACGACAGAAGAAAAAATTAATGTCTACTTCTATACAAGGGGAATATTTAATTACGATGTTGTTTGAAAGCATTGGTTGGGCCATTATTTTGACAATGACAATGATTTGGTTTCCAATCTTGTTAATGAACGGTAAAGACGGGAGATTGCTTCAGCAAATCGTATTAGCCATTGGCGCTGGTATTTATGAGGAATTTGTTTTTCGGGTAGTTCTGATTTCTGGACTGGCTACGATACTTGGATTTATTTTTCAATGGGGAGAAGTGGGGAAAAAAGTAGGCGCTATTTTACTGGCAGCGGTGGTGTTTTCCCGGATTTCATTTTATAGGTGCTTATGGTGATTCCCCGACTATTAATTTATTTTTTATTCGTATAGTTGCTGGGATTGTTTTGGGAGGCATCTATGTACTGCGAGGTTTCGGTGTGGCGGCCTATACACATACCATTTATGATTTATTTGTATTGGTGAAATACACGACTTCGATATGATTAATAGTATAGAGAATATGTAATTTCATTTTCCGTTTTCGGGGGAATATTTTCAAAATGAAAAAAGTTTTATTCATTCTATTTCAACTGGGCGCTCTTGTTGGACAATCATCATCATTTGATCTATTTGACGTTATTGTTTATTCCGAATATTATTTTGATGGTATTATGGCTGAAGTAGATGGTGAAGTAAAAGCGGAAAGTTTACCGCTTAATTTTGAGATGGGTGTTCCCGCCAATACTGACAGTGTTTTTTTTGTTAGTGGTAGTGCTGATTCAGAAGCAGAAGTGAAACACCTTTCTGTACTCAATACCAATAACCGTTCTTTTATCCAGGTTAGTGTTTTGGAATCAAAATTTCGAATTTTCATTTTTTATCCTATTGAAAAAAACGGAACCAATCGTTCAGGCGAGTTTAATCTCGAGATCAATCATGATATTGAAGATGCACATATTATTCTACAGGAACCATTGGTAGCTGAAAATTTTACTTTTTCCGAAAAAGAAGCTGAAACCTTTCAAGATCAGCATGGATTAAATTTTAAAAGAATTCATCTGAATAACTTTCGTGCAAATACAAATAAATCCATATCATTTAATTATAACAATCCAAGCAATGATATTTCAATCAATACACTACAAGGGATGTTGTCTGATAATTCACCTTCATCCGCGGCGCCCCAGCCCAGTCAGCCAAAGACTCCTCCGATTCGTCACAGATTACCTTTGTGGCAGCCTTTAGTGGTGCTTGGGGTCGTAGCAATTGTAGTGGGATGGATGTTTCACACCCAGCGAAAGTTAGAACATAAAGGCGAAATGGAAACTGTAGATAAGAGTGGCAAGGGAAAATTTTGTACTCAGTGCGGTACACCGATTGAAGTCCATCAGAAATATTGTTCAAATTGTGGAGTACAACTATAAATGTGGCCTATTATATTTGATTTTGGCGAAATCAGCTTTTTTGGTTTTGAATTTCATCCAGTGATCAATTCCTATGGGTTTATGCTTATGTTGGCGTTCTATTCCTGTTATTTTTTTCTCAATAAAGATTTAAAACGCCTAGGCTATGATGCTAAACTGTCAGCTGATATTGTTTTCGCTGCGGCTATTGGTGGAATACTTGGTTCTAAAATTTATTATTTAATTGAAAACTTTGATCGGGTTAAATCTGATCCCATAGGGATGATATTCAGTGGTGCAGGATTAGTGTTTTTGGGTGGACTGATGGGGGGAACCTTAGCTGTAACATATGTAATTAAAAAAAATCACTTAAAATGGATCAGATTTGCTGATATTGTAGCACCGCTTTTGATTTTGGGATATGCTATAGGCCGAATCGGATGTCTATTAGTTGGCGATGATTATGGTCAACCGACACATTTGCCATGGGGAATATCATTCCCGGAAGGATTGCCACCATCCACATATAGTATTTTTCAATCCTATTATCCTTGGGTGAGCTTAGAAGGTTTTGAACCGGGATTATTAACGGTTCATCCCACGCAGATTTATGAAACTTTAATAGGTTTTGGAATTTTTGGTTATCTTTATCATAAGAGGACATCCATTACTGTAGTGGGGAGCCTCTTTTTTACTTATTTAATTCTGGCAGGATCCGAAAGATTTCTGATTGAATTATTAAGATTGAATACAAAATACTTATTCGGTTTGACCGGTTCCCAAATTATCTCTTTAGCAATGATTGGTATTGGTACGTGGTTTTTGACTCATCCCATCAAAACGGAGCAGGAAGTACCATCTGAATAATAGGTCGATTCCCCTTTTTCTTTTTCTATGCATTATTGGGGTTAGTCTGTCTCAAACAGTACGTGAAGTCGGCAGAATTGACCTCACGCAAAATATAATTGGGCCTGAATTTCAACCTGATCGATTCGTCAAAACCCCAAATGGATTAATCCTGCTAGATTTAAATCAGCGAAGGGTAGGGCAATGGGTCAATGATACATTACTTGTTAATGGCGGATTTGGTACCGGTAACACAGGATTGTTTGATCCAATCGATATAGTTTCCAGTCAATTGGATTTGCTTATTCTAGATCGTTCGAATAGCCGAATTAGCCGATATGATACTCAATTAAATCTTATTTATTCCATTTCACTTTTAATCAATAGTGAGACATTGTTTCCCACGCTTATGAGCTTGGATAGCCACGGTCGAAATTATATTTATTCTCCAGATACTCATGAAATATATAGAACAGGATCTAATTCAGATAGATTAAGACGTTTTATTGATCTGAATACTTATCCATTCGCAGAAAATTGTGTGACATCTATGAGATTTGGCAAAAATGATGGTATTGCCATTTTATTTGATTGTTTAAATGAAATTCACCTGCTTTCACGTACAGGTAAATTAGAGAGACGGTTTAAGGTTGATATTGATAAACCAAATATTATTTTACCTTTCATTCAAACTTGGTTAATCCTTAATAATAATGGAGATATTCAGTTTTTGGAAGAAAATCCTTTTGTACTTCCAATGAAGGGATCTGTAATAAAGGATGCATTCATTGATAAAGATTTTCTTCATGTTCTTACAGAAGACGAACTGATTATTTTTGATATAAATGTCTATCCGTAAGTCGCTTTGCTTTTTTGCTTTACCAGCGATCTTCTTTTCACAAGATTCAACTCAGATCGAATTATCCCAAAAAATTGGCCCGATTATAGATTCTTTACCTGTTTTGGATAGTTTAATTATCAATCAAAAGGATACAACGCACATTATATTAAAAGCAGAAAATAATTCACAAAAAATCATGAGGTCATATCCAATTAATGCATCGGGAACATTCTTTCGTGGGATTGAAATGAATACCCAAGGTGCCGGTGGGTTGAATGGCGGATTGCGCTTTCAGGTTGCTGGTAAACTCAGTGAAAATATTCAGGTCTCTGGAACAGTTACTGATGAATCCATTCCTATCCAACCGGAAGGTACGACAGCAGCTTTGGACGAACTGGATAAGGTTTATTTAAACGTTGCCTATCCCGCAGGGGAATTAACTGCTGGGGACTTAACAATAATTAATAAATCTGGTAAGTATAATAATAATAATAGAAATATTGTAGGCATAAAGAATAGCATTAATTCTAATAACACCAATTTTAGGGCTGTGATTGGTCAATCAAAGGGAAAATATCACAGGTTGCAAATGAAAGGAAAGGATGGGCATCAGGGCCCGTATTTTTTAACATCAAAAGAAGGTATGAGGAATGTCATTATTTCCGCTGGTTCTGAGACCGTTTGGCTTAACGGTCAAAAACTTTCTCGCGGGGAAGACCGGGACTACACGATTAATTACGCGTCAGGTGAGATTACATTTACACCGCAATATCTAATATTTTTTGATTCTGATATTGATATTGAATATCAGTATTCCGGAACCAATTACAAATCAAATTATCTAGAGACAGGATTAGATGGAAATGTGGGGGATCGTTTTCAATATAACGTTATATATATCGATGACCGAGATAATAAAGCAGGCTCATTTTTAACAAACCAGCAAAAATCAACTTTTCAATCAAAGGATATTCTTTATGAATCGGGTGTTATTCCAGACTCATTGGGTGATTATGAAAAGATCAATGAAATTTTCATTTTCAGAAATTATAAAAATCCATCCGTTGAACGATTTACCATCACATTCAATTTGGACCCAGAAGGGTTTTATATTCGAAAAATATCTGAAAAAAACCGCATTTATTATGAATATGTTGATGATATCTCAAACAGTGTCAGTGAACGATATTCACCGGGATCAACAATCAAAGCGGCAGCAAGCCATCAGTTTTTTCAGGTTAATTCAACTATTAAAATCAAAGAAGATGCCGCACTAACAACTGAGGGCGCTTTCTCAATTCGAGATCAAAATTTATTTTCCTCTCAAAAAAGTAGTGAACTAAATGGAAATGCATTCCGTTTGGCACTTAGCCATAAACCGGTAACTCTTGGTAAAATTGAAGCAGGATACCAGGTTGAACACTGGCAGAATTCAAACCAATTTCAATCCATGAGCAGGGATCGCCATGTAAATTTCAACGAGGTTTGGGATTTGCAGGGGTCATCAATAGGCAGTGAAGCCCTTTCATCAATATCATCTCAAATTGTTGTAGGTGATGGCTTAATGAGTCAATTGAACTTTTCTCAATATTCTAGCGGCCTACAGGAGAAAAACAGATTCAACCTAGATTTCAGTTATCGTGGACACAATTTAAAAAGAATGGATGTGGTGTTAAACCAAGTTCGCTCCGATTCAGTATTTCAAGAGGCAGATATCAACATAAAATTGCTTGATGGACGTATACAGCCATTTATTAAGTACAGTCATGAATACCGGGAAAATAGTTATCGCTTCGATGATTCAGTTTTGGGCCTAGTATATAAAGAAAAAACTAGAGAATTTTCAATTGGACTGGGTAATCGGGAAGACCAGCAGATGATGCCAATTAATTCACAAGGGATGAAAAGAGTTATGAGTGGTAAGTTCACTCAAATTGATTTTAAAAACCAAAATTTATCCGGTTGGAGACAAGAATGGATGTTTCGTCAACGTATTCAAAAAAATGAAGATGGACAGATTCAAAATGATTTCAACGCTATTCGCGCTGCCGTGAATTACCGGCAGAATGACAGTCCATTTCAGTTTGATTTTGTACTGAATTCACAAACATCCATGAGCGAAACACGTGCCGTTGTTTATGATTCTATTGGAGTTGGACTTGGTCATTATAGATATGATGCCTTGGTCAACGAATATGTGAGTGATGATAATGGTGCTTACATCGCTCACACAGTTTTGACTGGGGATCATCGATATGGTTCACAGCTTGATGGGCTAACCCGATTCTCTGCGGACTTTTCCAAATGGAAATTTGATCGTTTTAAGCATTGGAAATACTACTTGTTAAACCGAACTGATTATCATGGGCCTAAATTTTCGTTAGGAGAATCTGTTATTGGAAAAAAAGTGCAGTGGGCTCGCTACAATAATCGACATGAGCTAATTTATAAGAAAAAAGGATTGAAGAATCGCCATCGTTTTTGGTGGCAGAATAGAATCAATTATAATGGATTAGACCCTCGTGGTTGGGAAAGAAAAGATCAAACTGAGTATGCGTTAGAATCTCTCTTACCCCTGAAAAACAATCTTCAATTGATGATTGAAGGTGATCTTCATCATTCCAAAGTATCATCTGAATTCAACCGGATTACAAATCGAAGTCTGAATGGATTTAATTCTGGTTTAGGGATCAAAGGTCAAAATGCCAAAAGTTTTCAATGGGACTCCCGTTTTATTTACTACCGTGATCGTACTGTAATCAATCAGGATAAGCAAGAATTTGTTGATGCATACGGCCTCAAAATAAACTGGATTCATTTTATTGGGAAGGATGGCCGTTTGGAAGGCAATATGGAATATTATATCGCTAATGGATTCCCGGAAATGCCACCAGAAGCATTGAATGGGATTGCTGATAAACGTACTTTACGCGCAAATATTATGGTTTCTACCTTTTTGGGCCGTACACTTTCGGTAAATGCCACACTATTGTATGTGGATGACATACGTTATAATAATTTTATCAAATTGAGGGGTGAATTACGTGCCCATTTTTAGAATTATTCATTATATATCATTATTTAGTTTAGGGTTTGCCCAGCAGATCGATTCGATCTTATATGCTGATCTCGAAGAAAAAGGAGCATGGAAAAACTATTATATTCTTAATGATAATGCGGATTATGATTTTGTAACAACATTGGCAAAAATTGATTCAATACATGTTAAGGGTGACAAGTCTGTACAACAAAAGGTCCTAAGGAGCTTATTTCGCCCTTTATTGGGACTTTCTAATCAAAACCTAGTTATTACCCAATTTCGAAATATTAAAGGTGCCTATAGCTTTTTAAATAATCAATCTTTTGTATCATTTGCACAGTATGGCAACAAACAGGTTGCTGCTGTGATTAATTTTCATCCTCAATTTAAAAGCCAGATTAGTGGTATTTTGGGTGGCAGTAAAGGAACAGATGGAAAATGGTTGACAACAGGTGAGGTTGATTTGCACTTGGAGAATCCCCGTGGAAACGGGACCATCTCTGATTTGGAATGGCGTCAACCCAATGACCAATCTCGCTTTTTAAATATTGCTTATGAGATACCTTTTCCTTTTGGATTGCCCTTTGGCGCAAAAGCCGAATTCCTGCAGGATTTTATGGAAGATGCTTATATTCTTGAAAGTTCCTCAGGAATGGCCACCAGTACGGGTCCTTTTGGCCGTTGGATGATTGGTGGGAAAAAAGAAAATATCCATGATATGGTTGATCAAATTGATTATAATTCGGAATCTTTAATCTTAGGCGTGTTGGGAGACCAAAGGAACAATCGCTGGCTTCCTTACCAGGGGAGTTATTGGGGATTTGAGATTAACCTAGGTCGGTGGGAAGACCGCCAAGGTCAATCAAAAGTGTTGGAAGCTGAAGGGAATTTTGGTTACTATAATTTGCTAAAAAATTCGGTGCTATATTTTTCATTCTGGGCTCAAGGTAAGCGGGTTGATAAAAGGGATTTGCCATTAGCTAAAAAAGTAAGATTTGGTGGAGCTGGAACCCTGCGAGGTTACTACGAGAACCAATTCAACGCTGATTGGGTAATGATTCAAACAACGGAATGGATATTTGGAGATCTGAGTCGCTCGCAAATATTTCTATATACTGATATTCCATTTGCAGATGGCTTAAGCATTAAACCCGGCTATGGGCTGGGAGTTCGGCATTATAATGGAAACTTATCATTGGATATTGCAGCCGGGTTCTCCAGCGAATCAACGGGTCCAAAAATTCATCTAAAATTCAGTTCTAATTTATAATGCGAAAAAAAATACTAAACATATTCAAAAAACATCCGCATAAACTATTTAGCCAAAAGGAAATTATCCGCCGTATGAATTTTAGACAGCAAGATATGGTGGCTATGAAAAACACCCTTAAGGAAATGGTGAATGCAGGGCAGATCAAACAAGTAAAAGGTAAGCGCTATACACTATCTCGTCAGTCTAATACATTTGAGGGAGTATTAACTGTTACCCAAAAAGGATTTGGTTTTGTCATTATTGAAAATGATTCAGAAGACATTTTTATTGGCAGGAGATCCATGGCTGATGCCATACATGGAGATAGAGTTCGGGTTAGTCTAAAGGGACGTCAAGGCCCTCAGGGGCCCAGAGGTAGAGTAGATCAAGTGATTGAACGAGGTTCCGAATATTTTATCGGTGTGACCTATCGGCATGCTGGCAAAATGTTTATGGCTATTTCACCTGTTAATCCAAGCCGTGGAATCAAGCTCATCAAATACAAAAAAGATCTTGGAGAAGGGCAAATCATTAAAGCAAGAGTCAAAGATTGGGGGCGTGCCTTCGATCCGATCATAGCTGAATTAGAATCGATTGTGGGCAGGGCAGATGACCCAGCGAACGATGTAAAAATGATTATGCACAAGTTTGATTATCATCAGGAATTCTCCAAAAAAGTCATGAATGAAGTGGCAGGATTCAACCAGGAATGGATTAATAAAGAAATACCGAACCGACGGGATTTGCGAGATTGGCTTTCTTTCACCATTGATCCCGTGGATGCAAAAGATTTTGACGATGCTATTTCAATTCAATCTAAGAAAAATGGTCATATATTGGGAGTTCATATTGCTGATGTAAGTTATTTTGTGGCATCCAATTCCGCTGTTGATCGGGAAGCCATGAACCGGAGCACATCAGTTTATTTTACCGAAGGTGTAGTACACATGCTTCCTGAGGAACTTTCCGCGGACCTGTGCTCTCTAAGGCCCAATGTGGATCGATTGGCTGTATCCGCAATAATACAACTAGATAAGGATTATAACTTAGTTGGTTCAGAGATCTTACCAACAGTGATCAATAGTAAAGCGCGATTCACATATCAGGATGTGCAAGATATCATTTCTCTAAAGTCCGATAACAAATTCAAAAAAGAACTGAATCAATTGAAGCGTCTTGCCGCTTATCTGTTCAAACATCGATCAGAGGGGGGGAGTATTGATTTTGATATTCCAGAGCCTATCTTTGAAATGGGTGATAAGGGAATTCCACATGAGATAAGACCCAGTGAAAGAATGGAATCCCACCGTATTGTTGAGGAATGCATGCTTTTAGCCAATCGAGTAGTGGCAGCGGAAATTCCAAAGAAAGTACCAAAGAAATTTCCATTTGTATATCGTGTCCATGCCAAACCGGATAAACTGAAAGTGGACCGTTTCGGTAGTCTATTGAAATTGTTACGTTTAGGTGTGCAAGTCCCTCAAGGTGATTTATCTCCGAATGATTTTAAAAATGTCCTCAAGCATGTTGAAGATTCACCATATCGCCATTTAATTGAAAATGTTACTTTACGAACCATGTCGAAAGCGGCGTATTCCATGAAAAATCAGGGACATTTTGGTTTAGCGTTCCAGCATTATACCCATTTCACCTCGCCTATTCGGCGCTATCCCGATCTCATGGTACATCGGGTAATCAAAATGGTTTGTGATCAATCCCTCAAGCCAAGAAAAGAATGGCGGGACTTTATGGAAAAAGTGGTGCAACTTTCCAATACAGGTGAAATTCAAGCACTAACCGCTGAACGGGAATATATCAAAATGAAACAGTTACGTTGGCTAGAGGAAAGAATTGGAGAATCATTTGATGGTATCATCTCAGGTGTAGTGAACTTTGGCTTGTTCGTAGAGTTAAAATCTTCATTGGCAGAAGGGCTTGTTCACTTGGACACACTTGAGGATGATAAATATACTTATGACGAAGATCTTTATTGCCTTAGAGGGAAAAAATATAATCAGGAATATCGTCTAGGAGATCGTGTGCAGGTAAAGGTTCTTTCTGTTCTTTTTGAAAAACAACGAGCTAATTTTATACTGAACAATGAATAAACACTTGATGATTACACGACTTGTACTTTTTTTCACAATAATATTGATTTGGGAAGGATGTGATGTTGTCAAACCACGTGCACAGGGCGCGGATAATGAGTTAGTGGTGGTAACGTCTTTCGAAGACAGAGATGTTATTCGGACTGTGCTCAGTACGATTTTCAATGATACATTATACACACCACAACCAGAACCATACTATCGCATAGTCTGGGCGGATCCGGAAAATTATAACGATGTGAAAAACCATGTAAATGTCATTGTTGCTGCCGTTGGAGACAATCCACGAAATCTGGGTGTGAAATTGGTAAAAAACCTATTATCACCAGCCCAGTATAAATCCACCATGGAAGAGCAGAACCAACTTATCTTTGCAAAGGATGTCTTTGCGAGAAACCAGAACTATCTCATTATGAATGGTTTAACAATAGATAAGCTATTGGAACGTGCAGAAGACCAAGGTCCCTGGCTCAAAAAACAATATGATGATCTTTTTTTTAAACGGCAGAGTGTTCATTTATTTGGGAAATCTTCTCGTCAGACAAAACTTGAAAAAGAACTAGAGGAAAAATTTAACTGGACTATGAATATTCCATGGGGTTTTACTGTGATTGCTAATAGTGCTGAGCAACAATTCTTTTGGATGGGACGTGATATTCCTTACCGATGGTTGGCGGTCCAATGGGAAGAGGGTTTATCCTACACTGATAGTGCTTCAGTAGATGATTATGTAAAAAGACTCATTCCTGAATATTTTGAAAGTATCCGGTACGTGGATTATTTATTTCAAATCGAACCAGTATCATTTAACCATTGGGGTGCATGGAAAATTACAGGACTATGGGAAAGTATTGAAGAAGCGCAAGGAGGCCCCTTTATTTCTTACCTGTTTTACGATGAGGCAACCAATCGAACTTTCTTTATTCATTTAATGATTTTTCATCCAGGTAAGGACAAATATTTACTACTAAGGCAAGTAGATATTGTGGCTCATTCTTTCAGAATAACAGAATAAATAATTAATAAAAGTTTATTATGAAATCTATATTAATAACAGGTTCATATGGCCAACTTGGAGAAGCTTCTATAAAACACTTAAAGTCAAACTTTAATTTATTTATTAGTGATAGTGTCATTCTTGGTAATGGGATGCACCTTGATATTACTGATGAAAAAACTGTTGACCAGGTTTTGGCAGAGACCAATCCTGATATAATCTTGAATCTTGCTGCAATGACTGATGTAGATGAATGTGAAAATAATCCTTCATTAGCGCGAGCAATTAATGTGGATGGGGTAAAAAATCTATGCAATGGGTTTAAAGGTCATTTCATACAAATATCCACCGATTATGTATTTGATGGCAGAGCAGGTCCATATAGCGAATTAGATAAAACCAACCCTATTTCTGTATATGGAAGAACGAAACTTGACGCTGATAATTGGTTAAGTACAAATCACACTAGGATAACCATTCTTAGAACCAATGTACTCTATGGTTACACAAAACTGACTCAGGCCAGTTTTGTGAAATGGGTGGTAGATTCCTTATCTGCAAGTAAGAACATTCATGTTGTTGATGACCAATGGAATAATCCAACATGGACTGAATCTTTAGCTCCGCTGATTGAGAAACTGATTAAAGTAGAGGCTTTTGATTTATTTCATTATGGTGATGCAGACCTTATAAATCGATATGACTTTGCTTTGATTATCGCAAAAGTATTTGACTTGGATAAAACCTTGGTATTACCCATTTCAACTGCTGATTTAAATCAAACCGCACCGCGTCCATTAAGAAGTGGGTTAACAACAGAAAAAATTGAATCAGCACTGGCAATCGTCCCCAATTCAGTTGAAACTTGTTTGGAGAAAATTCGTAAGCAATTGTTCAAATGAAAACGTTGATTATATCACCTACTTACAATGAGCATAAAAATGTCGCTATGCTTATTGAAAAAATATTCAAAATAGATCCAAATTATCATTTGTTGATTGTGGATGATAATTCTCCCGATGGTACAGCAAAAATTGTCCAAGATCTTCAATTGACCTATCCTAACCTTCATTTAGAGATCAGAAATAAAAAGGATGGTCTTGGCAAGGCATACATATTTGGTTTTAAATGGGCTTTAGATCGGCATTATGAAGCGATTGTACAAATGGATGCCGATATGTCCCACCACCCTAAAGAAATTCCCAAAATGATAAAATTGTTGAACGATCATGATGTTACGATTGGAAGTCGGTACATTAATGGAGTCAGTGTAGTAAATTGGCCAATCCGACGTCTAGTAATCAGTTATGGGGCAAATTTGTATTCCCGCATAGCAACAGGTATGCCATTGAAAGATGCTACCGGGGGATACAAAGTCTGGTCCAAAAAGGTCTTGGAATCGATTGAATTAGATAAGGTTCGTTCTTCGGGGTATTCTTTCCAGATAGAGATGAACTTTCGAGCTTGGATTAAAGGTTATAGTTTAGTGGAGCACCCTATTATTTTTATTGACCGAACTATTGGAGAATCCAAGATGAGCCGCTCTATTATGTTTGAAGCTGTATGGGTGGTGTGGCGTCTACGAATATGGCGTATATTTGGATGGAATAAATAAATTTTTCAGGATTGTAATTGTTTAAATTTTCGCCCAATTATTAAATCGTTATGGCAGATTACTACTTAGAATTTGAAAAACCTATCCAGGAGATTGACCTTAAGATCATGGAATTAGAAGCAGATACCAGTTCGGCAGATCATTCTACCGAATTGTCCAAACTGAAAACCAAACGAAATTTTTCTTTAAAAGAGATTTTCTCTGGATTATCTCGCTGGCAGCGTGTTCAATTGGCAAGACATCCCCAGAGACCATTTTCACTTGATTATATTCAATTTTTTTCGCCTGATTTTATCGAACTTCATGGTGATAGATATTTTAGCGATGATTCAGCAGTTATTTGTGGAATAGGTTCCATCGAGGGAGTGAGTGTTATGTTCATTGGTCAGCAAAAAGGACGCAATACGAAGGAAAATCTGTTTCGAAATTTTGGAATGATGAGGCCGGAAGGCTATCGTAAATCACTACGGACTATGAAATTGGCAGAAAAATTTAATCTACCGATTATTTCTTTTATTGATACACCTGGTGCTTATCCAGGCATAGGAGCAGAAGAGCGTGGACAAGGAGAGGCTATTGCCAAAAATATATGGGAAATGTCTAAACTCAAAGTACCAGTAATAGCCATAATCATTGGTGAAGGCGCCAGTGGTGGTGCTTTAGGTATTGGTGTATGTGATAGGATGCTAATGTTAGAGAATACCTGGTATTCGGTTATTAGTCCTGAAGGCTGTGCATCTATTCTCTGGCGTGATGCTGCCAAAGCACCTGATGCTGCTGATGCCATGAAAGTCGCCCCGGATGATCTAATGAATATGGGAATTTGCGATCGGATTGTTGAAGAGCCATTGGGGGGTGCCCATCGTAATTTTGATGAAATGGCTGAAACTTTGAAAAAGGTATTGCTAGGAGAATTAGAAAATTTAAAGGACATAGAACCGAATACCTTTCTAGAACGACGGATATCACGCTATGAAAAAATGGGTGTCTATACAGAATCATAGTGATCACCTACGACTATAATACCAAAATTTATTATAAAGATATTGATCAGATGGGTGTAGTCTATTATTCCCGCTATTTTGAGTTTTTTGAACAGGCCCGCACTGAAATGCTGAAAAGTATTAATTTGATTGTTACCGATATTGAAAAGGACGGTTATTTTTTACCTGTTGTTACTGCAACAGCTGATTATAAAGAAGGGGCCCGTTTTGAAGATAAAATCTTTATCCGAACAATGATTAAGAAAGTCCCACGGGCACGCATGAAAATAGACTACGAAGTTTATCGTAAAATAGATAATCAGCTATTAGTCACAGGCCATACAGTTCATGGTTTTATAGATAAAGATGGAAAACCGAAACGGCCACCGAAATTTTTATTGGATCGATTATCTTCGGAGTTTCACCAATAGTGAATGACACTACATCCGAAATACAGGGAATTGATGTTCTGGAATTGGTGTATTTCTAACAGATTTTAACGCTTTACTCACCACTTGACGCGTATCTAGAGGATTAATCACTCCGTCATCCCATAATCGGGCGCTAGCATAATAAGGGTGGCCTTCCTTTTCATATTTTTCAAGGATAGGTTTACGGATTTTTCCCCATTCTTCTGTGCTCATTTTTTCTCCATCTGCCTCCATTTGATCTTTTTTCACGGTGGCTAGTACATCAGCGGCCTGGTTGCCACCCATAACTGAAATTCGAGCATTGGGCCACATCCACAAAAACCTTGGCTGGTAAGCCCGCCCGGCCATAGCATAATTCCCGGCACCGAAGCTACCTCCAATAATAATTGTCATTTTAGGTACATTCGCAGATGCTACTGCTTGAACGAGCTTGGCGCCATCTTTGGCAATACCACCTTTTTCTGCTTTGGTACCGACCATAAATCCTGTGATATTTTGTAGAAAGAGAAGAGGAAGTTTTCTTTGGCAGCACAATTCAACAAAATGGGCGCCCTTAATTGATGGTTCACTAAATAAAACTCCATTGTTGGCCACAATTCCTAATGAGCACCCTTCAATTTTCGCAAAACCGGTCACGAGTGTTTTTCCATAATCGGCTTTGAATTCTTGAAATTCAGAGCCATCAACAATACGGGCAATAATTTCTTTTACATCAAATGTAGTGGTATGGTCTTTCGATACGATACCAAAAATTTCTTCAGTATTATATTTTGGCGCTTCAAATTTCTTTGATTCCATGATGGAATTGGGGAAATGATCGAAAATATTCCGAATTATTTCTAATGCTTCGGTATCATTTTTAGCAAAATGATCAGCCACACCGCTGATTCGAGTGTGCATTCGGGCTCCTCCTAATTCTTCTGGCGTGGCTATCTCTCCAATTGCTGCTTGAACAAGTGGTGGTCCACCCAAAAATATGGTTCCTGTTTTATCGACAATCACAACTTCGTCGCTCATGGCTGGTACATAAGCACCACCGGCTGTGCAGGATCCCATAACCCAAAATGTTCTCTATCTGGAAATACCTCATCTTGCTTTGGTAAAAAGGCACCACCACTATCAACGAGGTAGATACATGGAAGATGATTCTCCATGGCTATTTCTTGGGCTCTTAGATGTTTTTTAACTGTTAGAGGATAGTATGTGCCCCCTTTCACAGTGGCGTCATTTGCAACAACAACAGATTGCCGTCCGTGCACTCTGATTATACCAGTAATAATTCCTGCTGCCGGTAAATTATCTTCATAAACTTTGTAACCAGCAAAAGCAGAAAATTCCAGAAAATATGAATTTGGGTCCATAAGATCTTTAATTCGTTCACGGGCTGTTAATTTTCCACGTGAGCGTTGTTTATCCACTCTTTTGGGTGGCCCCATTTTTTTTATCTCTGTTAATTTAGAATCCAGATCCAAAGCCAAAGATGTATGGTATTCAAAGTTTGATTTATAGATTTCAGATTTGGGTTTAATATGGGTTTTAATAATTGACATATATTTATTATTGAGTGATGGATTGAATATAATTTCCCGCTGATTTTAATTTTTCAATATCAATACCCGTCTCAAAACCCTGTTCCATACAAATCCTTGCTACTGTTTCTGTGGATACATTTCCAGCGGCACCCGGAGCATAAGGACATCCGCCAACGCCTCCAGCGCTTGAGTCAATAATGCGTAAGCCCATCCCTAGCCCAACCACAATATTTTCTGATGCCATATTATAAGTATCATGCATGTGAAGTGCGAATAATTCTGGTGGCCAACTATCTAGAATTATTTCTAGTAGGTGTTCTACAGCTTCCGGAGTGGCCTTCCCGATTGTGTCCCCTAGGGATATCTCGTCTACTCCTAGATCAATTAAATACTGGATAACTTTAATAACAGTTTCTATACCAATATTACCTTCATAAGGGCATACCCAACAGGTAGAAATATATCCTCTGATACGAATTCTATTCTCTTTGCAATGAGGAATCATTTTTTCAATACGTTTTATGCTTTCTTCAATAGAACAATTGGTGTTTTTTAGAGAAAATGATTCGCTAGCCGCAGTTAAAACGGCCACAGAATGATATCCACATTTAATTGCATTCTCAAGGCCTTTTACATTTGGTACTAGCGCAGTATAAATAATCTGATCCTTTCGTTTAATTAAGGATGTAATCTCCTTTGCATCGGCCATTTGTGGAACCCATTTAGGAGAAACAAAACTGGCCACTTCGATTTCGGGGCATATTGCCTCAGTCAACATATCAATAAATTTGACTTTATTAACAGTTGAAACTTCTTCGGCTATGCTTTGTAGGCCATCGCGGGGGCCTACTTCAACAATATGGACTTTTTGGCTCATCTAATCAAGTGTTTCAACCCAATTGGGCTTTCGTTTTTCCAGAAAAGCTGCTAATCCTTCCTGTCCTTCATCAGAGGCACGGAGTTGGGCAATCATTTCTGCGCTTTTATCCGGGTTTATATTTTTACAGAATGCTTTAAAAGCCGAAACGGCCTTTGGTCCCGCTAATAATAATTGGTTCACTTTTTTCTTGATCTGGTTTTCAATGTTATCGGCGGTTGAGATCTCGTGAATAAGTCCAATACGTAGTGCTTGTTCAACATTAATTAATTCGCCCGTAATACCCAATGATTGAAAATGAGATAGGCCAATCTTCTTTATGCAAAAAGGACCAATGATTGATGGGTTAATTCCTAATTTTACTTCGCTCAAAGAAAATTGAGTATTCTCTTCAGCAATGGCAATATCCGCCAAGGTTAAAAAGCCGAAACCGCCACCAATGGCATATCCATGTGCTTTAACAATTACTGGCTTAGTACAATTGTCAATAGCTTGATACATTTTTGCCAAATTATTTCCCTGTTGTACATTTTGTGCTAAATTAGATTCTCCAGCCATTTTCATGTAGGCTAAATCAGCGCCAGCAGAAAATGCTTTTCCATTTCCTTCTAGCACAACTACTCTTACTGAAATATCTTTACTTAATGATTGGAAAATATCAGTTGTTTCAGCAATCATTTCCTCATTTAGTGCATTAAGTACTTTGGGGCGATTAAAAGCGATACGAACCACAGATTTGGATTGTATGATTTGTAATGATTTATATGGCATTTCAGCTAATCCCTTCATTGGGAATCAGACTTCCACGGTCGTAATTTTGTGTTTTAATTATTAGCATCACATAGGAAATTATGTCCGGACATAGCAAATGGGCGACTATCAAACGTAAAAAAGCAGCTACGGATGCAAAGCGTGGTAAAATATTTACTAAACTAATAAAGGAATTGATAATCGCTGCACGTGATGGCGGGGGTGATTCTGATGCGAATCCACGTCTCCGACAGGCCATATCTACTGCTAAAGCAGCTAATATGCCAAATGAAAATATCAACCGAGCTATTCAAAAGGGCACAGGAGAACTAGAGGGTATTAATTACGAAGAATTTACTTATGAAGGATACGGCCCAGGGGGTGTGGCTCTTTTTATGGAAGTGCTTACTGATAATAAAAAAAGGACTGTATCTGAAATTCGACATCTTATGCACAAATATGGAGGGAAACTTGGTGAAAATGGATCGGTATCTTGGATGTTTGAAAAAATGGGCCAGATTACTTTATCGACCAATGGCTTTGATGAAGATTTGGTCTTTGAAGAAGTTCTTGAAGCAGGAGCAGACGATTTTAGCAGTTCCGATGGTGAATATCTAATCACAACTTCCCCATCTAATACGGTAAACATATCGGATTCCCTTACTGCAAAAGGATATGCTGTGACCTCTGCCGCCGTAGAAATGGTACCAAAAAATGTCATGAAAGTAGAAGGGGATGATGTGAAACGTTTAATGGTATTGATGGAAACTTTAGAGGAAAATGAAGATATTCAAAATTTATATTCCAATCTTGATGTGAATGAAGAAGATCTATAACCTGTAAATGCAATTTATCCTCGGTGGAAACAATACAAAGAGTTATTGGTGTAGATCCCGGATTGAGCGTAACCGGTTTTGGAATCTTGGATTATAAGGGTGCGAATATTCAGGTGGTGGCTTATGGCACTATTAAACCGCCGGCCGATGAGGCTTTGCCTAACCGATTAGAATATTTAAATAGCCATATGACCGAATTGTTAGAAAAATTTGAACCCCAGGCTATGGCTATCGAGGATACCTTTTTTAGCCAGAATGTAAAATCTGCATTGCTTTTAGGGCAAGCTCGTGGTGTGCTCTTATTGGCGGCTGCATCAAAAGGGATTCCGTCTGTAGAATACGCGCCTAGAAAGGTTAAACAATCGGTCGTGGGTAATGGGGCAGCGGATAAAAAACAGGTTCAATACATGGTACAGCAAATTTTAAAAATGGATGAACCACCAAAACCGTTGGACACATCTGATGCGCTGGCAATTGGATTATGCCATATTAACCAGAATAAATATTTATGAGTTTAATGGATTCTATCACGGGCAAATTGTTTGCCAAAAGTCCTACTGAAGCCATTGTGGATATAAATGGCATTCGCTTTCGTATTCATATTTCTATATCGACCTATGAAAGCCTTCCTTCAGTTGGTAACCCAGTAGAATTGTTGACACATCTGCATGTTAAGGAAGATATTCTCGACCTATTTGGATTTAAGGATTCATCCGAGAGAAACTTGTTTATTAATTTGAATACGATCACTGGAATCGGTCCAAGGTCAGCGATGAATATTTTATCCGGGACCAACCCGAATGAGTTCAAAAATCGGATTGTATCTGGTGATGTGCAATCCTTAACTGTAATCCCAGGAATCGGTCCAAAAACAGCCAAACGGATTATTGTAGAGTTGAAGGAAAAATTTGCTTCAGATTTCGATGGTAAAGATGAATTAGGATTTATGGAAAGTGATAGATCATCATCAGTAAAAGATGCGGTGAATGCATTATTATCCCTTGGGTATAAACCGGCTCAAATAAACAAAACTATAAAAGATTTAGAAAAAGCAGGAGATCTGTCCGGTGGATTAGAAGAAATTATTCGCAAAGCATTAGCAAAGATGATTTGAAAAGAATATGCAATACGCAAATCAATTAAACCAATTGGGGACTGAAACAGCATTCGCTGTATCGGCGCAGGCGCAGGCTTGGGCTAAGAAAGGCCATAAAGTATATCCGTTTCACTTGGGAGATATCAATCTGGCCACACCTGAAAATATAGTAGAAGCTACTTTAAAAGGTATTCGAGATGGTAAAACGGGATACTGTCCATCAGAAGGTATTTTGCCTTTAAGAGAATCTTTGGCTCACGATGTAGGGATAAAACGTGGTGTGGTATATGGTTCGGACAATGTATCCGTTCAGCCCGGTGGAAAACCAACTATTGGAAAATTCATTGCTGCTATAATGAATCCCGGCGATGAAGTGCTTTTCCCTAATCCCGGTTATCCAATTTATGAATCACAAATTGAATATCAAGGTGGCCGATCAATGCCGTATGGTTATGTTCAAACTAATAAAGGATTTGATATTGATCTAGACAGATTGAAAGCATCTATTACGGATAAAACTGTTGCAATCATTTATAACAATTACCAGAATCCCCTTTCTGCCGAATCTTCCAGGGAAGAAATGGAAGCGATTGCTCAATTGGCCATCGATCATGATCTTTGGGTTTTGGCTGATGATGCTTATTATGAAATGATCTATGAGGGTAATCCACTTTCTATCGTATCTATTCCAGGGATGCAGGAACGAACAGTTATTTTATATACATTTTCAAAAAAATATGCCATGACTGGATGGCGTGTAGGTGGATCAATAGGGCCAAAAAAAATCATTAATATCATTTCAAAACTGAATGTAAATGCAGAATCCTGTACAACTCATTTCATCCAGGCTGCCATGGTAGAGGCATTAACAGGAGATCAAAGTGGCGCGCAAAATATTCTTAATACTCTGAGAGAACGGCGAGACGCTACGGTGGCAGGTTTGAATGCTATTGATGGAATCGATATTCCCACACCGCGGAGCACTTTTTATCTTTTTCCTAATGTGACTAAAATTATGAAACGAAAAAGATTTGATAAAATTGAGCAACTTCAGGTATATGCCCTTGAAAATGCAAATGTATCATTTTGTACACGGGAGCATTTTGGTCGACCTTTATCTGATGAAACGGAATTTTTTATACGGTTTGCTTATTCTGGTATTACAGTAGATGATATCAATGAAGGAATGGCAAAGTTGAAAACCTATTTTGAAACTTCATGAAGCAAACACCATTATACACGAAACATGTAGAGCTTGGTGCGAAACTGGTTGATTTTGCAGGTTATCAAATGCCAATTCAATATACTGGTATCATTCAAGAACATAATGCGGTGCGACATTCTGCTGGATTATTTGATGTGAGCCATATGGGTGAGTTCATTATTACTGGAGATGAGGCGGAAGTTTTTTTGGATTATGTTACTATAAACGATGTGGTTTCGATCCAGCCTTGGCAAGCTCAATATTCCGCTATGTGCTATGAGGACGGAGGAATCATTGATGATTTGCTCATATATCGCTACCCGGATCATTTTATGTTAGTGGTAAATGCTTCTAATAGAGAAAAGGATTTGGATTGGTTCATGGCCCATAAGCTGGACAACGTGGATATATTGGATATAAGTGATCAAACAGGATTGATTGCTTTGCAAGGGCCGAAATCACGGTCTATCCTTCAAAATGTTTTTGATATTAATTTAAATAAAATTGATTTCTATTGGTTCGACGTAGCCAAAATCAACGAAAATTCAGCCACTATAGCCCGAACAGGCTATACAGGAGAGTTGGGCTTTGAGATCTATGCGGACCATGAAAATATAGTAAAGATATGGGATGCAATTATGAAAGCGGGTGGCGATGCTGTAGAACCAACCGGTCTTGGTTGTCGGGATACCCTGAGAATGGAAATGAAATATTGCCTTTATGGTAATGATATTGATGCTTCCACCAACCCCATTGAAGCTGGTTTGGGTTGGATTACCAAACTTGATAAAGATAATTTTATTGGTAAAGAAGCTTTGGTTGATGCGAAAGCAAACATAACTAGAAAGTTAATCTGCATTGAAATGATTGATCGCGGCATTCCGAGAAAAGGATACACAATCGTTAACAATGGAGCAGTAGTGGGTGAGGTAACAAGTGGTACCCAATCGCCCTCTTTAAATCAAGGGGTTGGTTTGGCTTATGTGACCAAAGGTTTTGCAAAAACTGGAACCAAACTTAAAATGAAAGTCCGCGATAAATTATTAAATTGTAAAGTGGTTAAATCTCCTTTTTACAAGGAAATAACTTTACATAATTAAAGTAATGCTTTATGATAAAACCATTTTGGTTATTGGTGATGCTGGATTCATTGGCTTCCATTTATTTGACCAGTTTTTGCTTGGTATAATCCACATGATAAAATCGTCCGAATAATTATATCCATGAAAGAAAGACGTTTAGAAATTTTAGGAATCTTGTCCGTTGCGATTTCACTTTTAATGTTTGTTAGTTTATTGGGATATAATCCAAACGAGGATCCAGGGATTTCCCCAAATGTTCGTTTGGAAAACCCCATGGGAATTCTGGGTGTATGGATCGCTTATTTTTTTATTAAACTGACGTTTGGATATAGTTCATTCATTCTGCCATTATTGGCTATCTCTTGGGGGGTTTGGTTTTTTACCCATAAAGAATTTGAAGCCATCAGTCGCCTGTCTGGATATCTTGTTGGTGTCGTTATACTTTCATCAATCACGTTGGGTGCAGCGCAAATCTTTCGGTATGGAATTGAGGATATAACCTATCGATTTAGTGGAATGATCGGTGGTCTCATTTCAGGCATGATTTATGATTTTGTAGGTGCGACTGGAATTGTTATTGTTTTGCTGTCATTGTGGTTGGTGCTCATCCGCGGGTATTTTGGCTTTAGTTATTATAAACCAATCCGATCCTTATTAGATCAGTATAAGAAAAAACAGGAAGAAAGATCTCTGATTTCCGAACAGGAATCCGTAGAAGATGAAAAGCATAGGCATACACAAAATCTGATTAGTAAAATTGATTGGCGGCGTAAAAAAGAAAAAGAATTGATTAAGCAGAAAGACGAATTATCAGATGCTCCTTTAGAAGAAATAAAAGAGGAGCCTGAGAAGGAATCCCAACCTAATAAAGAAGAATTGACAGAACAATCTTTTGAAGCAATTGCCATCGATGACGATGATTCTTCTAAAAAGGAAATCACAAAAGAGCCTGAAGCGCAGTCTGATAATCTCAACCCAGATGAATCGGTTGAAGATGATATGGAGGTAGGG
>LUMJ01000174.1_pt1 | contig 64442 bp, 63 predicted proteins | sample 729631 | NCBI WGS metagenome assembly LUMJ01 (sample SAMN03860266, study PRJNA289734) | marine metagenome | biome: seawater column; feature: ocean; material: water; isolation source: Red Sea water column Station 22 - depth 500m | place: Saudi Arabia: Red Sea | collected 2011-10-15 | depth 500 m
TAGACACTTTTATCGTCCGCGTCCAGCGTGTACCGCGTCCTGAGATCCGCATGTACGTTGTCCAAAACAATGCGTTCACCAATTATTACGAGATCTTTCTCGTTGATTCGGTGGGAAAAACAAAGGACCTTACACTTGAAATACAGTCTAAAGCTGTTAAGCTGGACACGGCGGCCGCATACACTTATGTCGCGCACCATAATTTCAAAACAAAGGGAGACTATATATTTGAGGTGAAAGCAGATGGTGTCGTTGGTGATACTACCATCAAGAAACCAATTGCGTTAACATTGGCTAAAATGTTTGGTACATGGACGGGTAGAAGTGCTGATGGGCAATTTCAAGTAATGGGAAGAAACGGATCCGTTGATTTTGATCAAACCATTATGATCTTGGATTCCACATTATTTGTGCCTCACTTTAGTGACAGAGCATCTTATCTATTGGGTAATGAGGCATTTCGCTTTACAAAATCAGTTGAAATATCCATGCCTGGTGGAATTGAAGAATTGGCTATATATCAGCACACAATTGGTATTGGATGGACTGAATTGCCATCTATAACCCAAGGTAATAGGGTAATGGCATATACGGAAAAAATGGGCTATTTCAGAATGGGACCAAAAACGTTAATAGTTCCAGGACAAACAGCATTACAGCAAAACTATCCAAATCCTTTTAACCCAGTAACAACTATAGCATATGATTTGGGTTTTGTAGATGGGCCCTTACAGAGAGTCAGTCTGAATGTCTATGATATGCTTGGCAGGAATGTAAAAACACTGGTAAATGAACAGCAGAGTATTGGACGATATCGCTTGAAATGGAATGGCAGGGACCAAAACGGTGTTCCGGTTGCTTCTGGTATATATTTTATACATTTATTAACGGACGTAGGACGCAGTCAAACCAAGAAAATAATGCTATTACGATGATAAGACGCCTACGTAAAACAACTTTATTATTCATGATCACCATTGGTGTTATTTCCATTGATGCTTGTCGGAAAAACTATGACGCCACGGCTGAAGATATGACAGAATATGGCTGGGTTTTATATACAGCAGAAGATTATTTGAGTAGTAATGAGTGGTTCAAAAGTTCTATTGTAGAAAATGATAAATGGAAGGATGGATATAACGGTCTTGGATGGTCCTATGCTAAATTAATGGTAATTGACACGAGTATTGCGCACTTTATTACCGGTCTGGAAACAGAGGAAGACAAGTGGTTGACAACAGATGTTCAATCTGAAATATTGGCAGGATTGGTTTTTGCCTATCATGCAAAGGGCCTAGACGATGCTGCCGTTACATATGGCAGGGCTTTTATTGATTCTACAGCCAAGCCGCTTACACCTGGATGGATATTCAGCCACGATTCACTATTAAATCATCTTGATGTTCGTATTACTTTAGCTTCTTCATATTTTGCCGTTGGAAAATTCGATTCAGCAAGTTTGCAAGTTCAAATCGTCTTGGACTCGCTTAATTCGAGTGTTATTGCTATTTCAGATACATCACTTGAAGGTAGGAGAAAAATGGCGGAACAAATCAGCTCTCTCCAAACTTCTTTACTCAAACAATAAAATTGTATTGAAACAGGGATATTCATACTGGATGAAACATGCTCTTATCCAAGCTGAGAAGGCATACAAAGCGAAAGAAATTCCAATTGGTGCAATTGTTGTTCACAAAGATAAAATCGTTGGAAGAGGTTATAATCAGCGGGAGCAATTGAATGATCCTACTGCACATGCAGAAATAATCGCCATAACTGCAGCTGCCAATACATTAGGAGAATGGAGACTGAATGATTGTTTTCTTTATGTAACCAAAGAACCATGCGCCATGTGTGCTGGAGCTATTATCAATGCTCGATTAAAAATGGTCATTTTTGGTTGTTATGATGAAGAAGAGGGTTGCTGCGGTTCATTATATCAATTATGCGGCGATCCGCGATTTAAGACCAAAGTAGCGGTTAAGGGTGGTGTAATGGAAAAGCAGACACTTGCGATGTTACAAGACTTTTTCAAAGTTCGCAGAAACGCGTAACTTTTCGCCATGATTTTGGAGAGATGGCAGAGTCTGGTTGAATGCGCCGCACTCGAAATGCGGTATATCTTTTGGATATCGGGGGTTCGAATCCCTCTCTCTCCGCTAACAAATAATTCAAATAAATAAAATATGAAACATTTAACAAAACTGATTCCAATAGTATTATTTCTTTTTTCATGCTCAAAACCGACCTCGATCGGTGAATTGGAAGCAAAGGATGGTATTGCTATTGATCCAGATACGGAACAACCGTTCTTCGGGGAGGCATATTTAAACTTCTTTGATGGCCAGTTACGCATGGAAGGAATGTATGAAAAAGGAAAGAAATCAGGCGTCTGGAAATATTATATCAAGGGATCAAAACACCGTTATTATAATCTTACTTTTTCTGATGGGAGTATCATTTCAGCAAACTACAATGAAAATGACCGGACATGGGTGGGTACTCCAATCAAATACTCGGCTGACTCTCTTAGGGCCGATGGAAAATATTTAATTCAGGAGCGAGATGAATATGATTACACCTTTCCACCCAAGGTGTTTGTTCAACTATTGAATAGTGAAGCACAAGGCACCTTAACCAAATGGCATGAAAATGGTCAGATATTTTCTGATGGTCCTTATCTCAATGACAGAAGAAATGGACCGTTTACATGGTGGTATGCGGATGGTACCATTAAAGAAACATCTACTTGGCATGAAGGTCATCAAGATGGAGTAACAACTCAATGGTATCAGAATGGAAATAAATTTGCTGAAGGTAGATTTTTGAAAGGTGCACTATCTGGGAACTTTATGAGATGGTACGAATCTGGTCAAAAAAAGGAACAAACTAATTTTATTGAAGGATCTCCAGATGGGTTTTCATATTGGTGGTATGAGGATGGTGCGAAAAAAGGGATAGCAGATATTTCAGACGGTTTGGGTGTAATCACCTTATTTTCAACTGATAAACAAGTGTCGAGTCGATTTGATGTAAGAGATAATCAAATATACTGTAAGTCGGGCGAACTATTATTTTCTGTTGAAGAAGTAACAAAATTAGCTGAATTGCCAATAGGCGATGGTTCTTGCGATTGCGGGGATTGTTCAGATGAAGGCAGATAAAATTAGTTTTAGTTATCACATATATAATTTTAACGATTGGTGTTATATATTATTTTTCGGATGTATTCTTAAAGATAATAAAATTATAAATCGGTTTTCTATTTAGTATATAATTTTTGTGATTGCCTTGGGTCAATGGTATTTTTCTGTAGGGCCATGACGCGCAATTTTCTATTCACGATTACATTATTATCTACCTTGCCGCTTGCGGATGATCATACCATTGCGGTATTGGATTTTACGGGTGAAGGTGTTCACGAAGAACAATTAAAATACTTGGGTGAAATATTCCGAGTGGAATTACTCAGACAAGATACACTGAGAGTAATGGATTATAAGGATATGTCTAGCACTTTGGCCATTGCTGGTTATGATAAACCGCAATGCACAACCATTGAATGTGCTGTAATCAGTTCTATGCTTTTAGAAAGTGAATGGATGGTCACTGTACATATTTCCAAAATATCTGATGTATTTGTTTGTGAGGGCAGATTATATGAATCCCATACTGGCCGCATCATTAATGTAACTATTTATGATCATGAATTATCTTTGGAGGGACTTCAAACGCAGGGGATGCATAATCTAGCTGAAATGATAATGTCCACGAGAATTCCCATTCAAGCTCATAAAGGGAAGGAACTTGTTTACATTAAAACAAAACCATCACATGCGTTTGTTCGTGTAGGTAAAGATACTCTTAGCGGTGTTACACCAATAGCCATTGATCGAGTTGTGGCTGAAAGTAGGCCAATTATTATTTTAAAAGAAGGGTACCAACCTTTTCGCTTAAAACACTTGCCCGAAGACGAATCAAATATTGTATATATAGAATTACAACATTCCGTTCCTCAAATTGGTGATGTTGCCTTTGCTAAACCAATGCCTGCCGATATTGTTATTGTTTCTTCTGATGGCGAAACACGGTTTCTAATTGATGAAGGATCATTGGGGTTTTTTAAGTTGGCGGCGGGTTTATATACATTGGAATCTGATCAATATATCATACATAATGGAGATTTTCGTATTCGCCACCGACGGACTTCCCATATAAAACCTGAATTGCATGAAATTGCAATCCTTGAAAAACAAATGAAAGGGTTTAAACTAAAAAGAAATGTTATGATTGGTTTATTGGTGGTGAGTGCGGGTTATCGCGGTTATCTTCAGTTTGAGTCAGAAAAAATCTATAAAGATTATGGTGAAGATATTTCCGATGGAGATATACGACATACCCGTATTGAAGAATTAGACCAGTTAAAACCAATTATTGGTGGTATTTCTGTATTCACTTTTTTTCCTGTTATTTATTATCATGCAAAATATCTGCAAATGAAACGCTGGCTCAGACAGTGATGAAAAAGATTATTCTACTATGTTTCTTGGCAATATCTTGTGAAGATGTGAAGCGCGTATGGGACAACCCGTATGATCCACGTAGCGATCGTAGTTTATGGACACCAGAGAGTTTAAAAGCAGAACAAATAAGTCCAGATGAAATTGAATTGTCTTGGCTAAGAAAAGGTCGCGATTTTGACGGATTTAAAATAGAAAAAAAAATAGGAGAAGGTAATTGGGTAGATAGTGTAGCTGTTCTATGGGATTCTATTTATAGCTGGATAGATACGCTGGATCTAAAGGAAGTAGTAACAAACCCTGTAGAATACTCATACAGGTTGTATGCATATGCTGATTCAAATATTTCTAATAAAGTTGGAATTTCTATTAAACCGAATGTTCCTGGTCCACCACAACCTGTAGATGTTATTGCAGTTGATTATGTACCTAATGAGACGATTCCCGCAGAAAACAAAAAGCATACGGTTAAATGGGAAAAATCTTTAGAAGGTAGTTTTAAAAAATACCATTTAAACCATACTGTAGAAAATAGTAGTGACACCTCTATCATTACTTTTGATGATGTTAATACAACATCTTGGGACACAAATAAATTTGACGCAAAAAAACAACATTGGTACTGGGTTGAGATGGAGGATTCAACCGGTCAAAAAACAAAAGGAAGTGCAAAAGCAAATTTAATTAATAAAGTGCCCCCAGCCGTCCAATTGGACTCAATTATCTATAAGTCTGGTTTCTTTGAACTAAAGTGGTCTTCAGTTAATATTGAAGATTTTGATAAATATATAATTCAGAAAATTGATATTATTACTGGAGATACAATTAATATTATTAAAACTGTAAGAGAGACAGCATTTGACGATCGACCTGCTGAACGGGATGAAGAACATCAGTATCAAATTATTACAATAGATGAATGGGCTGATTCTTCTTTTTCTAATATTCGCAATTCTTCTTCATATCGACGCATTGTAAAAGTGGATAATTTGGTTGAAACTGGAGATGATATTACTATTGCTAATCTCGGTCCTAATTTGTCCTTTAAACACGTTTTTTCTCAGGTTAATGCTTATTTTCCTATCTGGATTCAAGGTGGAAATAAAGTTTTTTCATTTTATGATGGAGGTGTTGGTTTAGTCGTAAATGAAGATGGATCAAATTTCAAGAAAATTACGGGCGTTGAAGCACTAGATATTGCGTTTGATTTAACTGGTTTATCAGCAGTATTCACTGGTGAAGATCATAATATTTATTACCTAAGTATAAATTCTAATGATGCACCTAATCTAATTGCAACTCACACGAATAATGAATGGTACAGCGACCCTGAAATCTTTTTGGAGAATGATAAACAATATATATTGTACTCAAAACGAAAATATCACTCTAATAACAATGTTGGGGTTGAAGATATTTATACATCGGATGTAGATAATAATAGTATTATAAAACTTACCAATGCGCAAAATCAGGAGAAATTTATTATGCCGCGCATGTCCCCAGATCAGAGCAAGATTTTGTACGTTAAAGAAAAAGATGGCTTGTACATAATGGATTACCCAGGTATTGAAAATATAAAACCTGTGACAGAGAATGGGGAAAAATTAGTTCCAGTTTATAGCAAATACTTTCGAAATATCCGTTGGTCTCCCGATAGTAAGCGGGCAATTTTTTGGACATATAATAATAGTACATATTTTCTGTATGTGTTTGAATTAGGTGGTGATCCAGAAATAAAATTGTTGGAAGTAGGGGGTAGGTATGCAGATTGGATAGAAGACTCGAACACCATTCTTTTCCGAAGTGAACCATCAAATGCAATGTTCAAAAAAGATGTTAGTTCTTTGACAAATACGGATCCAACTCCTTTTTCTGATGCTCCTTGGGCGCAATTGCAGCCTTGGAAGTAAGCTATGGACTTAAATAATAATATAAAATACCAAATGCTTTCATGCCTGTACCCGATGGTATAAATCCAGAAATTTGGTCAGAGCGTCTCATCGATCGCCTGGCTTATGCGCATGATGCCAGTATGTATCGTTTGGTGCCACAAGCATTAGTTCGTCCAGAAAATGAATCAGAGGTTCGGACATTGTTGGCCCATGGAAATGCAACCAATACTCCAATTACATTTCGAACGGGAGGTACATCCCTTTCTGGTCAATCGATCACTGATGGGATTATGGCTGAGGTTGTGAGAGGTTGGCAGGATTATAAAATATTCGATAATGGAAATTCAATCAAGTTAAAACCGGGAGTTATTGGTGCTCGTGCCAATATATATCTATCTCCATATCAGAAGCGTATTGGCCCAGACCCTGCATCGATTAATGCGGCACGTATTGGTGGTATCATATCTAATAATTCATCTGGAATGGTGTGTGGTGTAAAACATAACGCCTACCATACGATGAAACATATACGGTTCATGTTAACCAATGGCCATGTATACGATACTTCGAATCCGGATGATTATAGTCGATTTATTGAAAGTGAATCTGCTCTTTCAAAAGGTCTTTTATCATGTAAACTGGAAATTGAAAGTCAAAATAAACTGGTAAATAGAATTCGTCATAAATACCGTATTAAAAATACTTTAGGATATTCACTTAATGCATTTATTGATTATGAAAATCCGTTAGATATTTTTGCACATTTAATTATCGGGTCGGAAGGAACTTTGGCATTTTTTTCCCATGTGGTGCTCAATACAATAGATGATCCGCCATTAAAGTCTACGGGTCTGGCTTTATTTGATTCCGTAGATGCCTCCGTAGCAGCCTTGCCTGTATTAGTAGATGAAGGTGCTGATGCGATAGAAATGCTTGATGATGCCTCATTGCGCACGGGACGGTACCTTGAAGAACCACCTTATGATCCAAACAAAATTCCTGATAATTCGGCTGCACTTTTATTTGAATTTCAAAAAAATGAAATAAAAGAGATTACCCATTTAACTGAAACTATTCCCCATGCATTATCCTTAGCTGGAGGAACGCTACCTTCAGGTATGATTACAGATGAGATCCAGAGGATGAAATTGTGGAATATTCGGAAAGGTTTATATCCAACTGTAGGCGCTATGAGAAAGAAGGGAACCAGTGTAATCACTGAAGATCTATGTTATGATTATCATGATTTACCCAAGGTTGTAAAAGAACTCAAAACGATATGCCGTCATTGGCAATACGATGATGCAGTAATATTTGGACATGCCAAGGATGGTAATCTCCATTTTGCTGCCTCTATGGATTTAAATAGTTCAGATGGTGCAAAAAGGTTTGAAGGATTGCTTGAAGATATGGTGGAATTGACAGCAGGGAAATTTGACGGTTCACTAAAGGCAGAACATGGTACGGGTCGGAATATGGCCCCCTTTGTAGAATATGAATGGGGAGGTGATTTATATCAAATCATGTGGCGGGTGAAAAACCTGGCTGATCCAAATGGAATTTTGAATCCTGATGTATTATTGACAAAGGATAAAAAAATCCATGTCAAAAACCTAAAAGAGATGCCTCTTGTATCAGACGATGTTGATTTATGCGTAGAATGCGGATTTTGTGAGCCAATGTGCCCTTCAAGAGAATTAACGATGACGCCTCGTCAGCGCATTGCTGTGCAGAGGGAGATTTCCGCTGGAAATGCAGATAAGTCAGTAATGGATGAATTTCGCTATGACGGTATGGACACCTGTGCGGCTGATGGCCTATGTGAAATAGCCTGCCCGGTAAATATCAATACGGGAACATATATCAAATCCTTGCGCCATGATGCACATTCTAATTTGGGTAGTGCAGTTAGTGAGTATGCTGCCAATCATTTTGCAGTATTGACGTCCCTTGCACGTTTTGGATTAACCATAGGCCATGGTATTTCAACAATTATGGGTAATCAGACAGTAAAGTTTATATCAAAAATTTTCAATCGAATGGGTTTGTTACCTCTTTGGAATGAATATTTACCAGATCCTGCAGAAAAGATTAATAACATTGAAGAGAAACAAGGGGAACCTTGGATCTATTATCCATCTTGTTTAACGAGAGTATTTAGTAGTCGAGATGGTAAATCGAATTTGGTCAATACAATAAATACCATTGCAACACGTACTGGAAGGTCATTACGAATTCCTGAGGGTATTAAAGATACATGCTGCAGTCAGGTTTTTTCCTCTAAAGGATATGAGGAAGCAGCCAATAATATTCAGGAGAAAACCATTCATTTATTATGGGAATCTTCAAATAATGGCGTATTGCCTATATTAGTGGACACATCCCCTTGCACATATCAATTTTTCCACCCAACACCAGGGTTAAGCAAGGTAGCTTTAGAAAAATTGGATCAATTAAAATTTGTGGATATAATTCAATTTCTTTCTCAGTGCATTACAGATAAGGATTATCCGGCATTGAATAATAAAATTGTATTACATCCTACATGTTCAACGGAAAAAATGGGAGATCGAAAACAAATGGTGGCATTAGCAAAAAAATGTGCAGAAGAAGTAATTGATCCTGTACATTGGAGGGTCAAAAAACGGGATATTCAACCAGCCGAACCTGTGAAGTTGGGATGATGTCTAATACGGAATTGAATTACAGTTCCATTGCTCACTTGGTAAAGGAATATTTGGATCAGGGAGTGAACTAACGCACTTGAGGTGTAAATTTTCTATGGTAAATTATCAAACGTGTATTGAGTTCTTATAGAATAAAAAGGCCATTTCAATGAGAATATTCATAATGAAAAAATATTTAATTATTATCTTATTATCTATTGTCACTGTTTTATCTGGAGAAACCATTGGCAGGGTGATGAAATCCAATGGGGTAGTTTTGATTAAACCTGTTGGTGGCGGTACTTATTCTGTTAATGTAAAACCTGGACAAGCTGTTTCTAATGGGGATGCTCTCCGAGTTGGAGAAGGAAGTTTTGCAGTAGTGATCTATCTTGATGATAAATCTGTTATAAAAGTCAGGGAAAATACAGATTTCCAATTTATAGATTCCCAGAATACTCGCGTAATCAGAGTTGAACAAGGAACGACGCTGCATAATGTGAAGACAGAAGGCAGAAATAAACCTTATAGAGTTGAAACACCTGTATCTGTTGCTTCAGTAAAAGGTACGGAATTTTCCGCATCTCATGATCCAGTAGCAGGTGTAGATTTATTTGTTGGTAAATCTGGCAATTTTGACGTGTTCAATACTATCAGTGGGATGACAGTAAATGTTGGTCCTGGGCAAAAAGCAGTATCGAATGTGATGGGTCAGCTCATTCCAGCGCCAGCTCAACCTGGCGATTATCCTGAAGATCCAGAAGGTGAATCACCTGATGAACCACAAGAAGAGCAGGAGGAGCCTGAAGAAGCACCCGATGATACACAAGATCAGCAGGAGCAGCAACAACAAGACACGCAAACTGAAGAACAAAGACCTAGACAGGAACCTGAACCAGAAACAACATCCGAGGCAGCTGATACACAGCCGGATGAAGCACAGGTAGCAGAAAAACCAAAACCTAAAAAACCACTCAACTTAGGACTTGGCGTTGGCTCAGCCACGATTGATGGTGCCATTTATAATCAGATTGCACTGCGACCAGAATTATCCTTTGGTAAACTTGGTTTGGGGCTTGACCTTGTTTTCTACATGGATAATGAGGGCAATATCCGAAAGGATGAATGGGATGAAGCATCTGATTTTATCGACAAATTCCTATATATTCGTTGGGGGGAAAAATCCGATCCATTTTGGTTCAAATGGGGATCTTTAGATAATGTAACTCTTGGGTATGGTGGATTGTTGGCAGGTTATTCAAATATGATGGAATTTCCTTCGGTTCGAAAAGTGGGTATTAATACAGGTATAACTTTTGGAAATTTTGGAACAGAAGTCTTTATGTCTAATATGAAAGACTTTTCCCGCGGTGGTACACTGTTGGGGCTTCGGGGTACTTATAAACTTTCAAATGCTATACCGTTAACCTTTGGTTTGAATTATGTCATGGATATGAATCAATTCTCCGGACTAAAGGATGCTGACAAAGATTCTTACCCCGATATGTTTGATGATTTTCCTAATGATAAAGATTATTGGAATGATACTGACGGCGATGGTATTGCTGATAAAAACGGAGGTAGTAAAGAACCAGAAAACGGATGGGACATCGATGGTGACGGAGACAATATTCTTGATTCAATTGATAACGACTTAAATTTGAAACCCACGCCATTTAGCTTAAAGGATAACACTGCTACGGCTCAGGGATTTGCCTTCGATTTAGGTTATCCGATTTTAAGAAATAAAACGTTTAGTTTGGAAGCATACGTGGAATATAATAAGCTCATTTTTCCAAAAGTGAGTGGTGACGCTTATTATACTCGGAAAGCAATGGATGGTACAGGAATTACGGTTCCTGGGCTTCGTGCAGGTTTATTCAGTTTCCTAAACGTGAGTTTTGAATACCGCATCAAACAGGGGTTTTTTGCACCACAATTCTTTGATGGTAGCTATGATCTCTCTCGGGTTGTTGCAGAATTTGGTGAGTCTGGAACAATAATTCGTACTAAAGATCAGGTTGTACTAGTCGATCCATCAAATACAGAAGGTATGTATGGATCAGCATCGGCCAATTTATTTAACCTTGTCAGTTTCAATGCTTCCTATGCAAGTATGAAGGGAGAGGGGGATGTTGAATACAACAGTTTCAATGCACTGATCAATGTTAACGGTGAAAATATTCCTAAACTCAGTGTAGCGCAGGCTTATTATCAGCGAAATAATGACAAAAATCCATTTGATTTTAAAAACCCATCCATGAATACTATTTTTGGTTACAAGGTCGGTTATGAAGTAAGTGCTGGAGTTAGTTTGATATGGGACTTCCGCCAGTTCTATCGTGATACAGGTAGTGGATTAGAACCAGTTAAACAAACGACGATTGAGACAGCATTCAATTTTTAATGAGTGAAAAAATAAAAACAGTATATCGATATGATGCCGGTGGAAGTGGATTTCGAAGAGTATCGATGTTTCTGGCTATTCTAGCTAGTGTTTTAGCTTTGTTTGGAATTTTTTGGATTAAATCATGGTTTTAAGGTAAAAATATGCGTATTTCGATAGAATACTGTAACGAGTGAAACTATCTACCAAGGGCGGCCAGTATGGCCTCCGAATTGCTTAATAAATATGGAAATGCAATTTCCTCATTTACATTGATACCTGCGGGTGGTGGTGTTTTTGAAGTGACAAAAAATGAAAATCTCTTATTTTCAAAAAAGAATAAGGGGCGATTCCCTGAATTGGATGAAGTATTTGAATTATTGGAAAATCCGGTATAAGACAACTCTAATTATCATGATGGTTTTACCTTTAATGGGCCAAAAAGGTGAAATCATTCCGTTAACCAAGCATGTTGGTTTTACCTTGGATGCAGAGGAAAATTTATATTATGAGGTTTTTCCTGATATACCTAATTTTAAAAGTGCGCAGTTTTTTGAGATTAATAATAATCGAATTGAAGCCCGAATTTCCTTTGTCGATTATACTAGAATTAAAATAAGTCGTAAGGCATACAATTTAAAACAGTTAATTCGGATTCAGAATCGCTTGAATCAAAAACCAATGTTAACAGATGAAATTCGGCGCTCATACGGCGAAAATCTTACCTATTTACGAACCAATGAAATTTTAGAGAATATTCAGACAGGACAATATGTATCTGTAAAACATCAAAACGGAAAGTGGATCAACGGTACACTTCTTTCTTATCGGAACAATAAACTATCATTACAAACGCCATTTGCGGTGAGGCAAATACCGATTACGAATATGGAGCGTATTAACTATCGAGAAGAAATTATAAAGCGTCCTGAATGGAAATTAAGAATGTATGGTGTATCGGCTTTTTTAGGTTTTGTCCTTATGGAATCCTGGAATCGACAAACTAACCCATCATTCGGCCCCAAATGGCATAATCGATTCGTGGGTGCTATTTTCGGATTGGTTGCAGGTGCTGAAGTATATGACACATCAATGATTTTATTATCCAAAAAAACTCAGTTTGGACTTACACCATCAGAATTGGATAAATTAAACCGTTAAAATTCTTTTAAAAAATGGCCGAACAATCAAACGATTTTAATAAAGAGTATTTAGAAGAAAAAATTCAAGCCATTGGTGAAAAATTGGGGGATGCTTATGGGCAGCCATTAATGGAAGAATTGATTATAAGAATGGAGCGTACTGTTTCCCATTTCAATGATGAAGTTGATTCTATGATTGATTTATTGAAAAGACGAACTAAAAACCAACGCAACCTTTTAGCATCCATGCGCGGCGAAGACCCTAATGCGGAACCGGTAGAAATGAGTGAACTTGAAAAGAAATTGGAGTCAGGTAATTCTAAAGAAGAAAAATCAACTGATAAATCTGCCAAGGAAGAAAAACCTAAAAAGAAATTTTCATTATTTAAACGAAAAAAGAAAAAATGACATTAATCCGCATGGGGGGTGCGGATCACTCAAATTTCTAAAATTAGTATCTAGTGAGTGAAATTAAGATTGACGTGATTTATTAACTGTATCTTGCCTTGCCTCCCGTCGGTGAATACGGGTAGATTCAATAACAATTAATTGAAAATTTGGTCGTGCTAGATGGGGAATTAGCGGTGCCCTGTGACCTGCAACCCGCTATAGCAGGATTGATGCTTGTTTGCGGCGGATGCTGATTTTTGCATTCGAATTAAGTGGTGTTGAAGTTTCAATTCTTCGCAATGGTTTTGCACTAAATCCCGTCAGGACCGGAAGGGAGCAGCGGTAGGTGACTAAAATTATGTGCCGGAGAACCCTTGAAATGGAGCTAACTAATTTATTATGCAGTTATTCCAGATTTGTCAAATACAAGTGCACGGCCATCGTTATTGTTGAAAAAATATGTCTTATCAAGTTTTATCTTTAAAATGGCGCCCACAAGCATTTGACGATGTAATTGGTCAAGATCATGTAACCAAAACACTCATTAATGCGTTTATGAAAAATCGTATTGCCCAGGGATACATTCTTACAGGACCTCGGGGCGTAGGCAAAACAACTACAGCCAGAATTATATCCAAAGCTCTGAATTGTCCTAAAACGAAAGATGGTGTTCCATGTAACTCGTGCAATATTTGTCAAGAAATTACTGATGGTAGAAATTTGGATGTATTAGAGATAGATGGAGCTTCAAATCGAGGGATTGAGGAAATCCGTAATCTACGTGAACAAATAAAATATGCCCCAATGAATGCACCTTATAAAATTTTTATTATTGACGAGGTTCATATGCTCACCAATCAGGCATTCAATGCATTATTGAGAACGCTTGAAGAGCCGCCATCCCATGGGAAATTTATTTTGGCCACCACTGATATTCATAAAGTACCCTCAACGATCATTTCACGTTGTCAGAGATTTGATTTTAATCGAATTACAGAAAAAGCAATATCTGAGAGATTATCATTAATATTGCAAGAAGAGAGTATTTCTGCAGATGAGGAATCTTTGAGCGCGATTAGCCGGAAAGCTGACGGTAGTATGAGGGATGCTTTGAGTCTTATGGATCAGGTTATTGCTTTTGCAGGTGAATCAATTAAAATTGAAGCCGTATCTTCTGTAATTGGACTTATTCCCATTGATGTTTATTTTGATTATTCAAGCTCTATATTAGAGAAAGATTCAGAAAAAATGTTGAGAGTACTTCAAATTATACGCACAACTGGATTGCCCTTAGAAGATGTAGCCCATGGACTTATTCAGCATTTTCGTAATTTGATTGTTGCTTCTATAAATGGTGGGAGGGAGTTATTAGAATTAAACGATGATCATAAAAAAAGATATTCTGAAAATGCCAAATTATGGGATGGCAAAGATTTGCTTCGTATAAGTAACGTATTAAATGAATTAGAATACTCATTAAAAAGAGTAACACATCCGGCGATTCGTTTTGAAATGGCAGCCATGAAATGTTTGGAAATGGATACGTCTATTTCTATTGCGGAATTGTTAGATGGAGAAGAGCCAAAAAAAATAAAAAAAAATTTTGAACCAATAAAGCAAAACATCAAAGAAGATCAACTATCACCTGCTTTAAATCAGGAAGTTCTAATTGAGCAAAGGGAAGAAAAAAAGTCTGACAAAATAACTCAGAATCAACCTCTTAAAAAAGTGCCGGCACAAAACGCAAAGATTACATTAGAAGAGATAGAAAAAACATGGAGTAGATTTATTGGAAAAATCAATCAGGATCGTCCATCAATTGGCACCATCTTATCTAATAGTAATCCATACGAATTAAATGGAAGTTTATTAGTGATTAAGATTTATAATTTGCCAAAGTTTAGCATAGGAAATTTGGAACGTAACAATCAAGTTATTGAGGAATTTATCGAAAATCATTACGGCGTTCCGCTTAAATTGAAAGCGATAATTAGTGATGAAGCAGAACCTGAAAATAATGATGAAATAATTGAAGAACCCGTTTCATCTGAAAAGACAAATGGAGATGAGGTTATTACAAGGGTTCTGGAAATATTTGATGGAGAAATTTTAAGATAGGAGAAATCATGTTTAATAAGGGAAACATGGCTAAAATGTTGAAGCAGGCACAAGAGGTGCAAAAGCAGATTGAAAATGTTCAAAATGAATTAGAAGATTTAATAATTAAAGGTGAATCTGGTGGTGGTATGGTCAAAGCTACAGTAAATGGTAAAATGGAATTATTAGATTTATCTCTACAAAGAGGCATTCTTAATGAAGAAAAAGATATAATTGAAGATTTGATTATTTCTGCTGTAAACAATGCAATGACAAAGGCCCAGGAAGTAAGTCAAGACAGGATGAATTCTGTAGCCGGTGGTATGTTGGGTGGTATGAAAATCCCTGGTACTTGATTGGAATCAACTCCTGAAAGTATTAATCGACTTATTGAGGAATTTTCTCGATTTCCTGGTATTGGTCGAAAAACAGCACAACGTATGACATTTCACTTGTTAAATGCGCAAAATAATCAAGCAATGCAATTAGCTGAAGCTGTGATGAATATGAAAACAAAGGTAAAATTGTGCTCCGAATGCAGTGGCATCACTGAAAAAGATCCTTGTTGGATTTGTGCAAACCCAAAAAGAGATCATGCTTCTATTTGTATTGTGGAAAATGCTGCAGACATTTATTCGATTGAAAAAACAAATTCTTTTCAGGGAGTATATCACGTTTTAGGTGGTGTTCTTTCACCATTGGATGGGATTGGACCGGATGATTTGAATATTAAATCTCTGGTGGAACGGGCCAAGCAGGGATATGAATTGATTATAGCTACAAACCCTAGTATTGAAGGCGAAGCAACATCGTTATATATTGCAAAATTATTGGATGGAAAGGATATTAAAGTCACCCGTCTAGCAAGAGGGCTCCCTGTCGGTGGAGATTTAGAATATATTGATGATGCTACTTTATTGAAAGCTATGGAAGGCAGAACTTCATTATGATGAGCATTCCAAACATTTTGACGTTATTGCGAATTTTCCTGACTCCTATTTTTATCATATGTCTTTTCTCAGATTTTTTTGGGGCTCAATTATGGGCTCTGATTATTTTTATCGTCGCATCTATTACCGATGCATACGATGGTTATTTTGCCCGAAAAAATGATATGGTGACGGATACGGGTCGGTTTTTAGATCCATTGGCCGATAAAATTTTGTTATCTTCAGCATTCATATCATTTTCAATCATGGGGCTTATCGATATATGGATGGTAGCACTTATTATTTTTCGGGATTTATTTGTTACAGGACTCAGAGTGCTAATGTCTCGTAAAGGATTGATTATGATAACTAGCAAAATTGCAAAATCCAAAACAGGCGTTCAAGTTGGAATCATCATTTTTACATTGTTATTTTTATCTTTAAAGGGATTCAATTGGATATTATTAGAAGATTATCTCATTTTCATTAATGAATATAAGTTAGTTTATTATTTAACGATGATTACAGTCATTTTTACCGTTTATACAGGATATACTTATATTCAAGAAAATCGAAAAGCTATCCAGGAGATCATGAACTGATTCATGAATCGTGTGACTGCTGAGTTGATTGGTACTGTTTTTTATATAGGTAAATTGCCTTTAGCTCCAGGAACTTGGGCCAGTATTTTTGCTGTTTTATGCTGGTATTTTTTGTTTCAGTCTGTAAACCACTTTGTGCTTCCTGCTGTATCAATATTTCTATTTTTGATTGGAAGTATTGCATCCGATACAATTGTAAATCATTCTAAAGAACATGATCCATCCAGGATTGTTATTGACGAATGGGTTGGTCAATGGGTTGCTTTATCCATGATGCCCGTTAATATTAGAACTGGCATAGTTGCTTTTGTTGCTTTTCGTATTTTTGATATCATTAAACCTGGGCCCGTAAGAAAGATGGAAAAGATACCAGGAGGTTGGGGCATAATGGCTGATGATGTGATGGCCGGTATAATGGCCTATTTTGTTGTATTAATATTTTACGCCGTTATATTATGAAAATTGGCCTCATAACAATTGGTGCGGAGTTATTAAATGGCGCACGAGTCAACACAAACGCATCATGGATAGGTCGGGAGGTAATACGTATGGGTGGTGTAATCGATTGGCATATGACAGTAAATGATGAAAAGAATACAATCCTGAATGCTTTGGATAAAGTGCCAAATTCAATTGATGTTGTTTTATGTACAGGTGGCTTAGGTCCTACACATGATGATATAACATCATCAGTACTTTATGATTACTTTGGTGCAAGACCTGAGTTTGATGAACGATATTGGAAACTGCTTGCAGAAAAATTCGGTGCTAGGGGACAGGATATCCCTGATATAAATCGTAATCAGGCTATGAAACCTGATATTGGGGAGGTCATTTCCAATCCAATAGGCTCTGCTCGGGGACTTCATTTATCTAATAAATCGTATCATTTATTTGCTATGCCAGGAGTTCCTGCCGAAATGAAATCTATGATGACAGATACTATCCTACCCTGGATTAAGTCTCGATCAAAATCTAAAATACATGTGATAGTTATGAGAACAACGGGTATCATGGAATCAGTCCTTTATGAAAAAATTCAAGAAATTATAGATGATTATCCTGTAGTTAGTGTTGCTTTCTTACCGCGATTTACAGGCGTTGATATCCGATTGACATCTTCAGATAAGAATACTTTAAATCGATTAGTTGATCAAATTTCTCCAATTATTCAAAAATATCATTTTGGTGATGAAGAGGTAGAACTCGAAGATGTAGTAGGAAAATTATTGACTGAAAATAAAAAAACAATTGCTACTGCTGAATCATGTACAGGCGGTTTAATTGGAGATCGTCTGACCAATATTTCTGGAAGTTCGTTGTATTATAAGGGCGGTATTGTCGCCTACAGTAATTCGGTAAAGGTAAAAGCAATAGGTGTTAAAAGGGAAACATTGGATTCTGCTGGATCTGTTAGCGAGGAAACGGCACTTGAAATGGCAAGAGGTATACGGAATAAGTTGAATGCTGATATCGGTCTATCTACAACGGGAATCGCAGGACCTAAAGGTGGTACAAAAGAAAAACCAGTAGGTTTAGTCTATGTAGCCATAACCTATGATCGTGGTGAAAAAGTTTATCGCTTTACCTTTACACCTGACCGAAAAACAAATAAACTAATGACCAGTCAAGCCGCCCTGAATATTACACGGATTCACATATTGAATGGATTATAAACTGATTCGAACTTTTATCGCTGTACCAGTGTCTGAACGATTATTCAATCTTCAAGAAAAACTTAAGGCAACTATTTCAGAAAAAACGGGGAAAATACGATGGTTGCGTAAAGATCAACTTCATTTAACGTTAAAATTTCTTGGTGATACAACAGAAGATTCTATTAATGACGTTCGACGTATCATGCAGAACATTGCTGATGAATTCAAACCATTCAATGTTTCTATACAAAAAACTGGTTGTTTTCCAAAAATTGAAAGGCCGAGGGTAATGTGGGTTGGAGTAAGTGGTGAATTGGCCAAACTAGATCAATTAGTTGAAAGGATTCAAAAAAAATTAAATCCACTCGGATTTCCAAAAGATGAAAAAAAATACTATCCACACATCACTATAGCAAGAGCAAAATATCCACAAAAAAAAACACCTGATATTTCAATTTTTTTAGATACATCATTTGACCCTATCCCATTTCAAATAAAAAAAGTACAGTTTATAAGCAGTGAACTCTTCCCAAATGGGCCAGTTTATACTATTTTAAGTACTCACTTTTTTGGAAATAATTCAGTTTAGGAGCTGACATGCCCCCCAAAGAAAATAAAAAAACAAAGGCTTTAGAACTTGCAATTTCCCAGGTTGATCGTCAATTTGGTAAAGGAGCGATCATGCGAATGGGTGCAGATCAACCTGTTATGCTAGATAATAGTATTTCTACAGGTTGCCTTTCTTTGGATGTTGCGCTTGGTGTAGGTGGAATACCTCGGGGTAGAGTCATTGAAATATTTGGACCAGAGTCATCAGGAAAAACTACCCTTGCACTTCATATTGTTGCAGAAGCACAAAAGGCAGGCGGTTATGCAGCATTTATTGATGCTGAGCATGCAATGGATGCGCAATATTCTAAAATGTTAGGTGTCAATTTAGAAGAATTATTGGTTGCTCAACCGGACACTGGTGAACAGGCGTTAGAAATCACTGAAACATTAGTACGCAGCAGTGCTTTGGATGTAATCGTTATAGACTCTGTTGCAGCCTTGGTACCTAGAGCTGAACTTGAAGGTGAAATGGGGGATAGCCATGTTGGTCTACAGGCTCGTCTCATGTCTCAGGCATTAAGGAAGTTAACTGGAACTGTCAGTCGATCAAACACAGCAGTAGTATTTATTAATCAAATTCGTGAAAAAATCGGCGTTATGTATGGAAATCCTGAAACAACACCAGGCGGACGTGCATTAAAATTTTATACTTCCGTAAGACTAGATATTAGGCGTATTACATCTATTAAAGATGGAACAGATATTACCGGTAATCGTACCCGTGTTAAAGTTGTGAAAAATAAAGTGGCACCTCCATTTAAACAAACTGAGTTTGATATTATGTACAATCAGGGTATTTCTTTTGAAGGTGATATTTTGGATTTAGCTGTAAAAGGTGATATCGTTCAAAAAATGGGCTCTTGGTTTTCTTATAATGATATGAAAATTGGACAAGGACGAGAAAATGCTAAACAGTTTCTTATGGATAATAATGATGTCCGGGAAGAAATCATAACCCACGTAAAATCTTTTATGGGATTGGAGGAATCAACGACAGAGGGGAATGGCAAATCGTAAAATTATAAAAATAAAACGGTCCACTAAATATTCGGATCGGATTATAATTATTTTAGATGACAAAAGCGTCTTCAGAATTCCTGAGGGCGTTTTTGTTTTAAACATATTGCATGAAGGAGATGAAGTGACTAAAAAAGAAATCGAATCCTATGGAAAAAAAATGCGACTCCAGGAAGCCCGAGATAGCGCAAACCGGCTATTGGGATTTCGCATGAGGAGTATTTTTGAAATGAAAAGGAGGCTAAAGGAAAAAGATTTTGATCAAGAAGAAATAGATTATACCATTCAAAATTTAATTAATAAAAATTTTTTAAATGATGAAGAATTTGGTAGAGCATTTGTAAAAGAAAAAGTACAAAATAAAAAAATAGGTCCTAGAGCGTTAAAAAAGGAAATATATCAACATAATTTACCAACTGAATTAATGGAATCGTTAATTCAAGAAGTGTATGATGAATATAATCCCAAAGCATTAATCGAATTGCATTTAGCAAAAAAAAGGATAAAAAAGAAAACACTAATAAATAAAAAAGATAAAAAACGCTTGACCGACTTTCTTATTAGAAAAGGGTTTTATTGGGATTCAATTCGTGATGTTTATTATGATTGGGAGTTGATTTAATCAATGGAACCCATTCGCGTATAAGAGATAGTAAGATGAATTATAAACTAATCCAAAAATCCTTGGGTCGTAAACCCAACAATTTAGAAAAATTGTTTTTAGACAATTTTTTTAAATCATATCAAAATCAAAATTGTTTTAATTCAGAAGTAAAGCAAGCTGAGATTCAGACAATTCTTGAACCTAAATTGACATTAGTAGCCCAGGGAAAGTATGACCTTCGAAATATTGTTGCTGAAAATATTATTTTTTCTTCGAACGGAAAAAATATTGCTACTGTTTCATCGGATAAGGGATCATTTGTAATAGGCTCTTTTACCGCGAATCCAAGTAATCATTCAAATAAAGCAAAACATTTATTCATTTTATATGGTTCGAAAAAGAAAACAATGATCAAGCATTTATATCAACAGCATTGGTTTGAAAGTTCCATACCGGTTCATAAGGGCGGTTTAGGCTATTCTATTTACCAATTATTAAAAAGAAATAAATGTGGCCTTCAAATTCCTTTTTCAATAAAAGAAAATTTATCCATTCTTTCAAGAAAAGGAACGCACGGACTTTTGATATTAATAGAAAGCCAGGGCTTTGATTCATTACAGGTCTTATTAAAAAAGTATAGTGCTAAAGCTATTAACTTAGGTAATCTGACCTCCAGCGTAAATATTGAAATTAAAAGTGGGGGGAAATCTTTTGCACATATTCCTTTTTCAACATTGGATTTGCTTGTTAATAATAAGCAAAAGTATGAAGAAATTAAGTTGCAGAATATTATACTAGACTTTCCACAACCTAAGTTGAAGGAAAAAAAGAATTATAATAATGAATTGGTTAAGTTAATTGAAGACCACAGAGCAACGGCCCAAAAAAATAATTTAATAAACAAAAAATCATTAAATGGAAATATTGGAATAATTAAAAAAGGTCAAGTCAAGTATGGTTTCGCAATTGATGATAATGCATACCTTAATTATAACGACTATAAAATGAAAGCTATTGCTACAATTTCCAATATTGCACGGCAACTTGTGTGTATTGGTATTTGTCCACAAGTTTGCTGTGGTTTTTTAAAAATATCAAAGGATAACAAAAGAGAAAAAAATTCATTTTTAAAGGGTATTCATGATGCAGGTAAATTTTTAAATCTCAACATTAAACATCTATCATTTGAAATAAGCGAAGATATTACTTATGGCAAATTCATGGCGGCGGGTATTTATACTCGAAATGAATTAATCCCAAACACTTTTATTACAGAAGACTTGTTCATTTCGATTTTGGGTAGTCACCGAGGAGAATTGGGTGGGAGTCGTTATTTACATCTATTAAATCAAGAAAATAAAGGATATCGACCTGTGGTGGACCTATTGATGGAATCCCGCCTTCAAGAGGCTGTTTTGACCGGAATTAATGGAGAATTAATTCAATCAGCACGGCCTATTGGAAGAGGGGGTGTAGCACTGGCTATTGCTCAATCATTTGAAAAAAATTCAAATTTGGGTGCGCGAATTCATTTTTCAAGAAAATTAAAAACAGAAGAATTATTATTTGGGGAAACTCAGGGTCTGGCTTTGGTGACTATAAAAGAAAATGATTTAATGGAATTTGAAAGGGTTTGTATGACTATTGGAGTCCCGGCAACTACTATTGGGCGTGTTACAGGAGATGGTTTTTATACATTTAACAAATCAATTAAATTGTCCGTTAATAAACTAAATTAAACACGATGAATTTTTCTGTAAAAACAAAACAAAATCAATTAATAAACATTCGAAATATTTACTGTATTGGAAGAAATTATCATGCTCATGCAGCAGAATTAAATAGTAAAGTACCAAAACAGCCATTTTTCTTTCAAAAATCATTACCTTCTCTCAATACCTCCAATGAATTCATTATACCCAAAGATCGAGAAATTCACCATGAATTGGAGGTTGTTATTCTAATCGGAAAAAATGGCGAAGAAATACCTGTTTCAAGAACAAATGATTACATTCAAGGATACGGTCTTGGTCTTGATCTGACTGATAGGCAATATCAGAATGAACTCATACGGGATCAATTGCCTTGGTTATTATCTAAATCATTTGAAGGAGCAGCAATCGTTTCCTGTTTTCAAGATGAAAAAATCAGTGAGGATTTTTGGCTAAAAATAAATGGAAGTATTCATCAAAAAGGAAATATCGACCAGATGATTTATTCGATATCTGAACAAATCAGTTTTTTGTCTGGTATGCTACCGCTTTTGGAGGGAGATTTAATTTTTACAGGAACACCTAGCGGTGTGGGGCCAATTCAGAATGGAGATAAGTTAGAACTCGGATACGGTGAAAAAACGATTCACTTATTAACAGTTAAGTGAATCAATTATTGGTTTTATATGTTTTAACATGGGTTCATGAATATGACCATTGGAAGCAAGTATCTGCTTTTGAAAAATATCAAATCCTCTGCCATCCATTTGGGTAATTTTACCGCCCGCTTCCAACACAATCAAAATACCTGCTGCTGTATCCCAAGGATGAAGATCAAATTCCCAGAATCCATCTACAATTCCACATGCTACATGACACAAATCAACAGATGCTGCTCCTAGTCGGCGTACACCCAGGGTGACATCTGTAAACAATTTGAATAGATTCATATTGGCTTCCCATTTTTCATCATGATCATAACCAAAGCCTGTTACTAAAAGTGACTTTTGAAGGTTGTTTTCAGATGAAACATTTATGGGATTATTATTACAAAATGCACCCTCACTTTTAATAGCGGTGTATATGTTATTGGATGGTATTTCAATAACGCATCCAACCACCGGATTATTATTATAATGTACGCCAATAGAAACTGCGAAAGATGGGTAATTATGCACAAAATTTGTTGTTCCATCTAAAGGATCTATAACCCATTGATAATTTGCATTTGGGAGGTGAGATTTTGACTCTTCTGCAAGAATACCATGATCAGGAAATGTTTCATTAATAATTGTACAAATTAATTGTTCTGATTTCTTGTCCGTATAGGTAACAAGATCAGTTTTACCTTTATAATCAACCGATTTTTGTTTATCAGAATCTGATAAGATCAGTTCTGCAGCAGTTTTGGCTGCCTGAACGGCCACATCATGGATGTGGTGTATTTCCATATTATTAATTAGGTCTTATATGGAATATGCTCTTTAGCAAAATATTCTGAAGTAATTCCTTTAAGAATTCCAGTCAAAAATAAAACGCCAATCAAATTCGGAATAGTCATAAGGCTTAAAGCAATGTCACCAAAGTTCCAGACAAAAGTCAGCGGCAAAATGGCTCCCATGAAATTGAAAAACACATATACCCACCTATAGGGTTTGATAGCCTTTGGACCGGCTAGATATTCAATAGATCTATCGCCATAATAACTCCAGGCTACCATTGTTGTATATGCGAACAGTAAAACCGCACAATTAACAATAAAACTGCCTATTTCAGGTGCAAATGAGAATCCTTGTCGAAATGCTTCTCGGGTCAATTGGGCCCCGGTTAAATTTGTACTTTCGATAACACCTGTAGAGAGAATGGCCAGGCCCGTCATAGTACAAACGATCAATGTATCGATGAACGGTCCCATTAGAGCTACTGCACCTTCGCGAGCAGATTCCTTAGTTTTAGCAGCCGCGTGAGCAATAGGTGCAGACCCTTGCCCAGCTTCATTAGAGTACAGACCTCTACGTACACCCCACATAATAACTGCAAATAATCCGCCCCAACCTGCTTTCAATGAAAAAGCTTCAGTAAAAATCTTTTGAAAACTAGGAATTATACCATCATAGTGAGTTAAAATTATGACCATAGTACCTAGGACATAGAGAACTGCCATTGTAGGAACCAAACGACTGGCAACAGCGGCAATACGTTTTATACCACCTATAATTACAAGCCCAACTAGTGCAGCAATCACTACTCCTGATACATAAATGGATACATTGTACGTTAAGAACATTTGTGCGATGGTATTGGCTTGATTCATGTTACCAGTGCAAAAAGAACAGATCACAGCACATGTCGCAAAGAAAACGGCTAACGGTTTCCATTTAGGTCCAAGCCCTTTTTCAATATAATACATTGGCCCACCAGAGGCAGATCCATCTTCATGAATGACACGGTATCGATGAGATAAAGTGCACTCGGCATACTTTAAGGCCATTCCAAATACAGCGGTGACCCACATCCAAAAAAGAGCCCCTGGACCACCCAAACGCACCGCCAAAGCGACACCAGCTATATTACCGATTCCAATCGTAGCTGAAAGCGCGGCAGATAAAGCCTGGAAATGAGTAACGTCACCTTCATCATCAGGGTTATCATATTTTCCTGATACAACAGCAAAACTATGATTGAGCCTTTTGAGTTGAATAAAACCAAGCGCAATTGTAACAAATAATCCAGTACCGATAAGAATAAAGGTTAGCGGTAGGGATATCCAACCACTAAAAATTTCTGTCCAATTTTCTAATGTCGTCGTTAATTCATGCATATGTATCTCTTTCTAAAGTTGCCTACAATAGGAAAAATATTGACGCCAAGTTTACAAGAGTGTTTTAAGAGAATCAAATGGCTTTTAAGATTGTTTCGTATGAGCCTCAACGATCTAAATAAAAAAATACCGATTAGGTTATAACTATAATTGAATTGCCTGTTGTTTCAGTTGGCTATAAGAATAAATTTCAATAACCTTCAAATGATGTATCAAAACTAATTAGTCAATCTGATGTACTTTGTACACAATCAAATGTATTTAAAGATTAGGAGATAAATTGGAAATAATTGCTGGAGTAGACGAAGCTGGGCGGGGCCCATTAGCAGGACCTGTTGTGGCTGCTGCAGTTATTTTACCGAATAATCACAAAATAGATGGATTAGCAGATTCCAAAAAGCTTAGTCCAAAAAAGCGGAAAAGACTTTTTGATGAAATCAAATCTGTATCCCAAGTAGGTGTCGGAATTGTTTCTCACAAAACAATTGATGAGATTAATGTTTTGCAGGGAACTTATAAAGCTATGCGTAAAGCATTGGGTGGGCTTAGTAAAAAACCAGAAAAAGCACTTATTGATGGATTTTCTCTGCCAGATCAAGTAATTAAGAATGAAGGCATTATTGGTGGCGATAGTAAAGTCGAATCAATTAGTGCAGCTTCAATTGTGGCTAAAGTAACACGAGACCAAATTATGAAAAGCATGGATCCCATATTTCCAGAATATGGATTCGCGCAACATAAAGGCTATGGGACTAAGCAACATATGGAAGCCTTAAATAAATTTAAAGCAACCCCAATTCACAGAAAGTCATTTAATCCGGTTAATGAAAATTTACCGAAAATAAGCTGGCTGAAATCTTCCCAACTTATTGGAAAACTGGGTGCTCAATTGGTTGCACTAAAGTATTTAAATGACGGTTATCAGATTGTTAAAATGAATCAAACTTGCAGTCATCATGGCGAAATAAATATTATTACAGAAAAAAATGACCAATTAATTTTTGTTGAAGTCAAAACAGCAACAAAAGATCAAAAACCTGGTCCAGACTTAAAGTTGGATCAATCAAAACTTCAAAAACTTAAATCAGCAATTCATTATTATTTATCGGAACTTGGAGAGGAAAAAGACGTACGGTTAGATATTTCCTCAGTAATAATTGGAAAAAATCCTATAATGAAAAACTATCAAGGTGTCATATTAGACTAATTATAGTTTCGCCATGAAAGAGCAAAGTCGGTAACTTTCCCGTTTATGAATCCAAAAAAATCTAAAATAATCAACGAAATAAGATCCCTTTTTATTCTGGTGATTATTGTGCTGACACTTAAAGTGACCATATTTGAATTATACATTGTTCCTACTGGAAGTATGGAAAATACAATCATGACTGGCGATTTTTTAACGGGCAATCGTTTTATCTATGGAATGCGTACCCCGGATTGGATTGGAATCCCTTTTACCGATATCGGGTTTAGTGTGCCTTCAATTCAATTTCCTCCTTTTCGTGAGCCAAAAAGGGGAGATGTAATCATATTTAAATTTCCTAGAGATACACGGCAAAAATATGTGAAGCGATGTGTAGCGGAACCAGGTGATGTTTTTGAAGTCAAAGATAAGGTGATTTACCTTAATGGCAATCCATATCCACTTCCTGAAAATGGAAAATTTCGGATGCCATCAACTCTCTCTGAAACCTTTACTCAAAGCGATATCTTTCTTGGCAATCAAGGTAATAAAGATCAATTTAAAAAATTAACAATCCCTCGGAAGGGTGACCAAATTAAGGTGTCACCAGAAAATGCCAAATTGCTATTACATCTTATGCTATTGGATGGACATGAATTAAAATTAGTAAATAATGGTATAGAATTTCCATTCACGATGGTCAGTCCAGATGAATTATACCGTAGAAAAGGGAAAGAAGAGGTATATAAGCCTTATTATAATTGGGGAGGCAGTCTGCTTGTACCCTGGTTGGACAATATCCCGAAAGGGAGTTTATTAATTGATGGTCAACCGATTAGCAATCTTGATTATTACACAGTTGAACAAGATTATTACTGGGCTATGGGTGATAATCGAGATGATAGCTTGGATTCTCGATTTTGGGGCTTTGTTCCAAAATCGTATATTTTAGGAGAAGCACTATTTTCCTATTTTTCCCTGAATTTAGAAACCTGGTTGCCTCGGCTTGATCGAATCGGAACAATTCTTCATTAGCACTTGACTGACAGAAAACTGGAAGTGTATTTTGATCTGCTAAAAGGAGCATGGTAATTCAAATGAGACCCATTTTTTTCACATTATTATTTTTATCATCTTTTGCTTTCGCTCAAGAAATAAATCAAGAAGAAGTGGAAGTAAAATCAGTAGAAGATGCATCTGCAATTAATGATAGTGTTAATGACCCTGCTCAAACTGAAGAGCCTTCACAGCAAAATGTTCCTGCCAATCTAGAATCGGGCTATAAAGGTTTTGCATGGGGGACATCAGCTGGATCTAATATTTTAAACAATTTTACTCCTTTGCCAACTACCGATAGTACAATAACAACACGATCTTTTACTGGCAACCTAGGCCTTGATTCTGTGGTGGTGGCCTATGCTTTTGCAGATAGTGGTTTTTGGAAAGTGGAAATTGATTTTGTGGTTAATAATATTGACTTGGATTCTCAAATTAGTGATTTCCGTCGTTTAGAAAAAAATATATCAGCTGTGTATGGACCACCTAATAAAATGAATCAACAAGAATCAGGTCCATCAGGATCTTACAATAATCTATTAGAACAGAAATACGCCCGTGCTTTCTATCGTTCTTCATGGTTAGTTACACCAGTAGTTATTGAATTATTTTTGAATTCATCTGTATTGGTGCCAGTAACAGATTTACCCATATTTTCAGGTAATTTTGTATCGTTAAAATTGGTTTATTACAATCCAGATTACATGCATTCATCGCAACCACTGCCTGAACCCGAAGCAATACCCTCTATTTTTGATATTTATTAATTATATAGACCGGCTTGCTTAAACCGGTTTTCAGTCTATTTTTAATTTTCCAAATAATTCAATGTACCAATCCACCAAGGATGGTGCGCGAGTATTCATATCAAATTCCAAAATCTGATGTACTTGAACATTGCCGGAATATTCTAATCAAACAGGATTATGATATTGATATTTATGCTTCTGAAAGTGATATACTGATAACTAAACCAATAAAGATCAGGCGTGGTTTAAGGAGATTTGATTATACTGTATTTGTACAAATTACAGATCGAATTGAAATCTATGTTGCGGCAGAACGCAGCATTTTTAAACGTGGATCAGAATCAACAGTCAGTGGAAGTGGATTATTTGCAAAACAATCAGAAGATACATTGCCTTTTTCTTTACAGAAAAAAATATTAATTCCTATTCACAAATCAATGATAAAACAAAAATTTCGTCCCAGGAAAAACATATAATAAAATCTCATTTTATTAGAATGAAACTGTGTTAATTTTGCATTCCAAATTTATCTAACAGTCATTAATTTGAAGTTCATTTTATGAGTATCGATTTCGGAAAAAAGGAAGCCCGCGAAGGATACCTTCAGGCAAAACTAGATGACTTATTGGATGGTATTAACTCATCCTATGGCCAGTCTCTGCTTGATGAATTAATGTCCAGATTGGAAGCCACAATTAATGATTTTAATAAAGAAGTAGATGATTTAATGGGCTCGCTTAAAAAGAGTTCGAAAGAAAAAGAAAAATTAATAGAGAAAATAAAAGCTGGTGAGCCACCTAAGGTTGAAGAAAAATCTTCTGATCAAGTAGATCAAGTAGAAGATGGTGAGGAAAAACGGGAACTCAGTGAATGGGAAAAGAGATTAGAGGGTATTAGTTAAAGACTAAAAGAGGAAACGATGAACGTTAAAGATAAAATAATTTTTGGATTATTGATTATTTTGATTGCAGCAGGTGGTTATTTTCAGTGGATGGCCGATGATATGAAATCTCGTATGGATGTTCTAAATCAAAATGATGAAGAACACTTGGATGTCATTGATAAAGAGTTTCGTGAAGATTTACGAAATTTAAATTTAAGATTTGAAGGTCGGGGGAAACATATTCAAAAAGCGCAGCAAGATATAATTGCAAATACAAATTTGATTAACACAACGGCAAGTGAATTAAATGAAAAAATTGCTGATGTTCAATATAATCTAGATGAGTATGAACGCGTCACAAATAATAAAATTCAACGAATAAATGATGATATAGCCGATCTACAAGATTCTTTTGATAGTCAAAACCGTCAAAACAGACGGAAGTTTTCAGACTTAGAACAAACTTTAACGCAATTACAAAACCAGGTGAAAGAACTACATGAACCAGAAGATGATAAAAAGGGTAAAAAGCGTTAATTATTTATATTAATCTTTTTTATTATTTCTATAATTAATTGGTAATTATTTAAAGAAGAATAGTATAAAAGTATTTCTTCAAGTGGACAAAATTTATCATTGAAAATTATAGATAAATAGGATCTGATGCGTGACCTAACATTAATTATCTATCTGAAAAACTAACATATTTTGCCAGGAATAAATGAATTTGTTTAACATATATAGCATAAATATTACTTATTAATATTTAATGATAAGGATAATTTGCTTAAAGTGATACATCAGGATAATTTTATAAAAAATGGGGTAGAGTTCACAAAGACCTCGGAACTAAGTGAACCTCTACCCCTTCCACATACCAAAGGTACCAAGCCAGCACCTTGATGGGTTAAAGTAAAAGTTTAATAAAATTAAAGCAAGATATTTTTAATTGCTTGAAAATGTGCCGGAGGGGGGACTCGAACCCCCACACCTTTCGATACGCGAGTTTGAGTCGCGCGCGTCTACCAATTCCGCCACTCCGGCTATAATCAGTAAATAAAATGGGCTGAAATTATCAGTTTAAATTATTGGATGTCAAGGTCACTGAATTGTATAATGATCGATTTTAAATTATATTCTTACTATAGAAAATGATGATTAGTCTTAAATGTGCTCAAAACAATAAATATTAAATAGATTTTTATGATAACACCAAAACTATTGCTCAGAAACGCAGATCAGTATTCATCAGAAGCTGCATTTTCATTTAAGGATTCAAACAACCAATGGCAAACTGACAATTGGGTAGAATTTCGCGATCATACTTTTCAGATAGCTAAATCCATTATTGCGCTTGGGATTAGTTTTGATGATAAAATTTCTATTTATAGTTACAATCGTAAAGAATGGTTTGGTGCCTACATAGCATCTCAAATGGTAGGCGGTGTCTCAGTTGGGGTATACCACACCTGTTCACCAGAAGAAGTGGAATGGATCGTAGGTAATTCTGATTCAAAAATAGTTTTTGTCGGTAACAATCCAAATGATAATGGTGATATAAATAAGATGCCCAATCATCGTATTCTTTCTGTATTGGACAAGCTTCAAGATGTTGAAAAAGTAGTATTAATGGATGGTATTGAAGCATTGGGTAACGGGTAATCCTAAAGGTGTAGAACTAACTCATGGAAATTGGCGTTTTGAAGTAGAACGCACAGAGGAAATTTTGAAGTTCAATCAGGGTGAAAGATATGTATCATGGCTTCCATTAGCGCACGTTTTTGGACAGTTAGTAGATACTCACAATTGGATAAAAGATGCACTTCATTTGCATGTAGTCGATAGTCCATTAAATATTGTGGATTATGCAAAGGAAGTAAAGCCACATCTTTTTATTGGCGTACCAAGGATATATGAAAAAATATATTCCAATATAAAATCAGCAATCGATAGCAAAATTATTTTAAAAATAGGTTTAAAGGTTCCTTTTTTATCTAACGTTTTTAAAGCAAAATTAAAAGAGGCGGCAGGTTTTTCTAAAACCCGTTATGCGGCTTCCGGTGCTGCTCCGATCAATCCTGATATACTAAGGCTTTTCCAATCATTAGATATTCCCATATATGAAGGATATGGAATGACTGAAAACACTGCAGTTGCGACTAATAATTATGATGGAAATAACAAGATTGGAACTGTTGGAAGAGCATTAAATAAAACAGAAGTTAAAATATCGGATGATGGAGAGATTCTTATTCGGGGTAAGCATGTCATGAAAGGATATTATAAAAACCCTATAGCAACACAGGAAACACTGATTAAGGGTTGGTTGCATACTGGCGATATAGGTAAAATTGATTCGGATGGTTATTTATCAATCACAGGTAGAAAAAAAGAGATTTATGTAAGCTCAGGTGGAAAAAATATTGCCCCTCTTGTTATTGAGGAAACCATGAAGTCTATCCCAATTGTTTCTCAATGTTTTCTCGTGGGAGATGGACGTAAATATTGTTCGGCTCTCTTTACTCTTGATGTGGGGGTGATACTTCGGGACAAATTGGGAGTTATAGCCAATTCCATTCCAAAAGATCCTGTAGATCAATTAAGCATGTTAAAAGATAAAGGCCATTTAATTAGTGATTATACCGATAGCAACGAAATTTTCGCAGAAATACAAGAATTTGTTTATGACTTAAATAAACAATTTTCCAATCCTGAACAGTTAAAAAAATTCTCTATTTTACCACGTGACTTCACAATTGATGATGGTGAATTGACACCAACCTTAAAAATTCGCCGAAAACAGATCAACGAAAACTGGTCTTCATTCATCGAATCCATGTATACTGATTAATTATGGCCCATATATCTCTACTGGGCTGTGGTACTTGGGGTAGTACACTTGCTCAAGTTTTAGGGCAAAATGGACACACAGTAACCGCTTGGCATTATAAAGCAGAAGTGGTGGATGAAATGGCTCGATCAAGAATGCATCCCAACATACAGGATTTTGAATTTCATTCAAATATTATCTTTAAAAAAGAAATTCAAACTTGTATTGAAGGATCAAATTGTATTGTTGTAGCAGTTCCATCACATGGTGTAAGAAATATTATAGAGAAATCCAGTTCTTTTTTAACAGATAAGGCCATACTTGTAAATGTTGCAAAAGGTATTGAAAACGGAAGCTTAAATACTATGAGCGAGGTCATTAAAGAATCATCGAACCTTGATTCAAGTCAAATTGTATCATTGTATGGTCCCAGTCATGCAGAAGAGGTAGTTAAAGGTCATCCCACTACACTCGTATCAGCATCAACTGATAAATCATCAGCAGAATATGTCCAGGAAATTTTTTCATCCGATATATTACGCGTTTATACAAATAATGATATTAAAGGTGTTGAACTTGGCGGATCACTAAAAAATGTGATTGCTATAGCATCTGGAATATGCGATGGTATCGGTTTTGGAGATAATTCAAAAGCGGCACTAATGACAAGAGGTATAGCTGAAATAACACGCTTAGGAGTGGCTATGGGTGCTAATTCTGATACATTTTCTGGACTGAGTGGAATTGGTGATTTAATAGTGACATGCCTAAGTATTTACAGTCGCAATAGATATGTTGGAGACGAGATCGGTAAAGGAAAATCATTGGTAACTATTTTAGATAAAATGGATATGGTCGCAGAAGGTATTAAAACAACTCAGTCTGTATATGATTTATCTATAAAACATCAGGTCGAAATGCCAATTTCTGAAGGTGTATATCAAATATTATTTAATGAAAAAAATCCAAAAGAAATCGTAAGTGAGCTAATGAACCGTGATTTAAAGCTCGAATAATATCTTATAAAATAATAATGACTTTTTGTTTCTTTTACACTATTTAATATCGGCGGTAATTTCCATGCTTGCCCCTGTAGTTCAATGGATAGAATAAATCCCTCCTAAGGATTAGATACTGGTTCGACTCCAGTCGGGGGTACTAAATCGGGAGTTATAAATGTTAAAACCAAAACGAAAAATTACGAAAAAAGAGATTCAACGGGATCCATTCATTGAGAGCATTTTTTCCTTTAAAGAACATATTAATCAAAAAAAATCTATATATACAAAAGCGATTATTGGTGTTTTTGCTGTTTTTATTTTGGGTTATTTATATATAAATAACCAGTCTTCCAATCTTGAAGCTGCTGAAAATTTAATGAGTAAAGCAATGGTTTATGTTGATTTAGGTGATAATGATAATGCGATGATTTACCTACAGGAAGTCATTGATGAATATGGAAATACTGATATAGGATTAAATGCCAATTATTATTTAGGACGAATATATTTTATTACTGGTAAGTATGAAATAGCATTACCTCATTTTGAACGATATGCAAAAAAAGGTAGTAATCCACTACTATCAGTGTCATCCTACCAAGGCTTGGTTAGTATTTATAAATCAAAGCAAGATCTAACAAATGCAATTAAATATCAAAAAATTTCAATAGATAAAGTGAATTCTAGAGAAGAAAAGGCATGGGTTTCATTGGGGTTAGCCGAACTTACGCTTGCAATTGGGGATAAAAATGCTGCCATAAAACTGATTAGATATGTATTGGATAATTTTGAAGATAATTTCGATTTAAAACAAAAAGCGGAAGAAATAAATGGCAAATTTAATGTGGGGAGTCAAGGTTGATTTAATCTTTGATTAGACCTTTATAAAACTGTAATATTCCGTCCGAAAAGTGGGTTGCACGACCCACTTTTCTTTTAATTAGACATGACTACATTGAAAAAAAAATTAGCGGGAATGATCCCGGGACATCTTGTTATTCTGGATATAGTAGAAAATATACAACAATCTAAAGTAACAATTATTATAGATGGAATTGAACCTGTTGACATTCAGACCACAGCCAATATAACAAAAAATATTCAGAATTCTGGATTGCTTGATGAAATATATAAAGATGGATTTCGACTTGAAGTTACATCGCCAGGGTTGGATGCACCTCTTACACACCCTATTCAATTCAAAAAAAATATGGGAAAGATAGTTCGGGTTCGTCAAATAGGAGAGTTAGAATCATCAATAGTTAAAATCCATGATGTCAATGATAAAAGCTTTGTGGCTTTAACGATAGATGGTGTGAAAAGCCATTTACAATTTGATAATATCGAATCAGCATTTGTTGAAATCAAATTTTAATCTTTTTGCTTAGGAGGTATTTTGGTAAATAGAGAATTAATTGAAGTTTTTTCGGAAATCGCTCGAGAGAAGAATGTGGAACGCTCAGAACTTGGTTCGATCTTGGAAGATTTATTTTTGCATTTAATTGAACGTGAAAGAGGAGATGCTAGTAACTGTAGTGTGATCGTCAACTTAGATAAGGGTGAGTTTGAAATATATGTTGAAAAATTAATTGTTGAGGATGTTGAAGATCCTGTTATGGAAATTACTTTGCCTGAAATAAGTAAAGTTGACCCAGAAATGGCAGATGATTTAGAGTTGGGTGATACTTATGTTGAAATAATTAATCCTTTAATTTTTGGGAGAAGATTAATTCATATGGCAAAACAGTTTTTTTCTCAAAAACTGCAGGATGTAGAAAAAAAATATATATACGAAGATTATGCAAACCGAGTAGGAGAAATTGTAATTGGAACAGTTCATCAGGTACAGCGTGATAATACTTTCGTAAATATTGAGCATGCCGAATTGCGCATGCCTCGAAAAGAGCAAATTAAATCCGAACGTTATCGTCGAGGTGATTCGATACGTGCAATTATCAAATCAGTCGAAATCACATCCCGTGGACCGGAAATTTTGATTTCCCGCAGTGATAATCACTTCCTCTATAAATTATTTGAAATGGAAGTTCCTGAGATTGAAGACGGCATAATTGAAATTCGTTCAATTTCTAGGTATCCTGGTGAGCGAGCAAAGATTATTGTTCAATCTCATGATCGCCGTATCGATCCTGTTGGTGCTTGTGTTGGTATGCGTGGGAGTCGTATACAAGCTATTGTACGAGAATTAAATAATGAAAAAATAGATATCATTAATTATAGTGAACAATCTGAAATTTTAGTTTCTCGAGCATTGTCTCCTGCAAAACCATTAGATCTTTATATAGATGACGATCGGAAATATTGCATTGCAATTTTTGATGATGATGAACTTGAATTTGCAATTGGTAGAGGTGGTGTTAATGTTAATTTGGCTGCGAGAGCTACTGAATATCGCATAGATGCTTTTGGAAAAAAAGAATACGAGCAAAAACTTACTGAACAAGAAACACCGTTAGCTAATATTCCAAATATGCCAACTCGAGCGGTCAAGCCATTGATAGATAGTGGCATTTCAACAGTATCAGAATTGTTGAATTCAGAAGAAGAAAAATTACTTGAAATCAAGGGAATAGCAGAATCAACCTTAGAAAAGATTTATGATGCGGTTCAATCATTTGTTGAAGCAAATCAGGCAGAAGAAAAGAATGAGGAAGATATTCAAGTAGAATCTTTAGATCTTGATAATACTAAAATAAACTCTAAGTCAGAACAAAGTCCTGATGAAAAAAGCACTGAGGAAACACCTGAAGAAGAAATTTCCAATGAACCATTATCAGAAACCAATACAAAGAAATCATCTGAAGATAAACTAGAAAAAGTCCAATCATAAATACATGTCTAAAAAACTCCGCATATTTCAAATTGCTAAAGAATTAAATATTTCCCACACTGAAATTTTATCCTTTTTAAAAACTAAAGGAATTCAAGTGGGCAGCCATATGGCACCAGTAGATGAAGAAACTCATCAAATTATTCTAAATGAATTTCACAAAGATAAAGAATCGATAGATCGTTATCGAAAAGAACAAGTTCGTCGTGAAATCCATGATACACGAATAAAAGAATTGCAAAAAGCCAATAAAAAATTGGAATTACTCACACTTGAAGATCAGCGAAAATTAGAAGTTGAAGAAAGAAAAAAAGCAAAGTTTGAGGAAAAACGCCTAGCGGAAGAAGCCAAGCTTCAAGCCGCTAAAGAAGAGGAAAAAGCAAAATTAGAGGCTGAGCAGAAGGCAGAGGTTGAACGCATACAACAGGAAGAAAAACGCGTAAAAAAAGATATTGAAGAAAAGAAAAAAGAGAAAAAAAGATCTAAAAAGAAATTGCGTAAAATTGATTTATCAGAAATAGAAGCTCAAGTGGGTAGAGGAACAACACATCGCCGGACTGATCATAAAAAGAAAGTTGATCCAAAACCTGCAAAATCTACTCTAGAAACAGTAAGAAAAATCACTGCAAAAATTGATACAAAGTCAAAAAAGAAAATTTATAAAAAAGAAAAGGAAATTATCCTTAAAGATGCCGAATCTGGGATTGAAGAAAAACCAATTAAAATTGCAGAATTTTCTAATGTAGATGAACTATCCAAAATTTTAGATACAAAACCAAATGATATTATTCAAAAATGTATGGGACTTGGTATTCTCGCTACTATTAACCAGCGTTTGGACTGGGATGTCATTGAACTGTTGGCGGGTGAGTATGGTTTTGCAGCAGAAAAATTAGAAGATATTGGCGAAGAATTATTTACGCTTGAAAATTCTGAAGAAGATAAAGCAAAAGCAATACGTCGTTCTCCCGTTGTAACAGTTATGGGCCATGTTGATCATGGCAAAACATCTCTTTTGGATTATATTCGTGAAACCAATGTAGTTGGGGGAGAATCTGGTGGAATTACGCAGCATATTGGCGCCCATAAAGTTGAACTTAAGGATGGAAATTCTGTAACATTTTTAGATACACCAGGCCACGAGGCATTTACAGCAATGCGTTCCCGGGGTGCACAAGTTACAGATATAGTAGTTTTAGTTGTAGCGGCCAATGATGGCGTTATGCCTCAAACAATCGAAGCTATTGACCATGCTAAAGCAGCTAATGTGCCTTTGATAATTGCAATTAATAAAATAGACCTGCCAGATACTGATTCAGAACGGGTAAAACGAGAATTATCAGAGCATAATGTGCTCGTTGAAGATTGGGGAGGAAAAATTCAAGCGATCCCAATTTCCGCCAAAACAGGACAAGGGATTGATGATCTTTTATCTTCAATGCTTGTTGAATCGGAAATGCTTGAATTAAAAGCAAACTATGATACACTGGCACGTGGTACTGTAGTTGATTCTAAACTCGATAAAGGTCATGGACCCATTGCGACTGTATTAATACAAAAAGGAACATTAAAAGTTGGGGATCCTTTTATTTGTAACAATATTTCTGGCAAAGTTCGAGCCATGATGAACGAACGAGGTCAAAGGATTCAAGAAGCAGGTCCATCTGATCCAGTCCAAGTTTTAGGATTTGATCTTGTTCCGCAATCTGCAGATATATTTGCAGTTGTTGAAGATGAGCGAGAAATAAAACGTATTGCTTCTGATCGCCAGCGTCTGAAACGTGAGATTGATCAAAAGAAAATCGCCGCTCAAAGTTTGGATGCAATGTCAGCATTAATTAAGGAAGGTGCTATCAAAAACCTACCCATTATTATTAAAGGTGACGTTGATGGATCAATCGAGGCTTTATCTGAACAATTAGAAAAAATTACCCATGAAGAGGTTGGCGTTCAAGTGATTCATAAGTCCGTAGGTATGGTTTCTGAATCAGATGTGCTTTTGGCATCTGCATCTAAAGCAGTAATTATTGGATTCCATGTTCAAGTTTCACCCAACGCTAAACTACAAGCCAAACAGGAAGGTGTGGATATAAGAACTTATAATGTAATCTATAACGCTGTAGAAGAAATTACTCTGGCATTGGAAGGATTGCTTGAGCCTGAAAAAGTTGAGGAAGTAGTAGGAAGTGCTATCGTTCAAGCTGCATTTAAAATTCCAAAAATTGGTTTTATTGCCGGATCTAAAGTAACTAAGGGTACGGTTTTACGAAATGCGAAAGCACGTGTAATACGTGAAGATGAAGAAATTGCTGATGGTGAAATTGTATCTTTAAAACATCTTAAAGATGATGCCAAGGAAATACGTGAAGGATTTGAATGCGGTATAGGTATAGATAATTTTTCCAAATTCAAGGAAGGTGATATTATTGTGTGTTATAAAATAGAATCAATAAAAAGGAAGTTAGAAGTCATTTGAAATACGAACGACCCTTCAAACGCAAAGAGCGGGTCGCCAACGAAATCCAAAATATTCTTGGAAAAATACAAACCCAGTATATCGATTTATCTGATTTAGGTTTGATCACTTTTTCCCAAGTTACAGTTTCTCCCGATTTAAAGCATGCGAAAGTCTTTTTTAGCGTATTGAATAAAAAAATACCCGTTGATAAAATTCAAATTGAAATGGATAATCGTGCAAAGTCTTTTCGTAAATATTTAGGACAGGAACTGCGCATTAAATTCACACCTGAGCTAAAGTTTTTTTATGATGAAACAGTGGCGTATACACAGAAAATAGATACTATCTTTCAAAAATTGAATCGTGACGACTAATTGAATGATTTTTAATATATATAAACCTATTGGATGGACAAGCTTCGATGTGGTAAAAAAGGTTCGTAACATCACAGGGAAAAGAAAAGTAGGGCATGGTGGTACATTGGATCCGTTTGCTGTCGGAGTTTTAATTATAGCTACAAACTCGGATACCAAAAAACTGGGTGAAATTTCCGGAAGTATAAAATCCTACCGAGCTGTACTACAATTGGGCGTACAAACCGATACGCTGGATTTGGATGGCAAAGTAATAGCTTCGAAACCTGTTCCTACATTGGATAAGAATTTGGTTGAGTCAGTTTTGAAGCATTTTATCGGTAAATACAAACAAATACCACCTATGTATTCGGCAAAAAAGGTCAATGGTGTAAGACTTTATAAACTTGCTAGAAAGAACAAAACTATTAATCGCGAACCAGTTGAAGTGAATATTATTGATTTAACGCTTAATGATATCCATGATAAGCAAATTGATTTTTCTGTTACTTGCTCTAAGGGTACATACATTCGCGTATTGGGACAGGAAATCGCGAAAAAACTTGGTACAGAAGGTCATTTAACAAAATTGCAGCGGATCGCAGTAGGTGATTTTGTAGTTCAAGATTCGATACCATTAAAGGAATTTGAAGCGAAATGGATGTCTACAGAACATTAAACGCTATACCAAATATTACTGATAGTGTTGTTACTATCGGAACATTTGACGGCTGTCATAGAGGCCATCAGGAAATAATTAAAAAGGTAAAATCTGTTGCTGAGTTAAAAGGTGCTAAATCTGTTCTAATTACATTCGACCCACATCCTCGTCATGTTTTGGAATCTGGTACAAAATTACCTTTATTAATGCATATCGAAAAAAAATTGGAAATTCTGAGTTCTTTACACCTAGATGCGGTGTTGGTTATTCCTTTTGATGAACAATTTTCAAAAATAAAAGCAGCTGATTTTTTAACGGATATCGTGGTTAATAATTTTCATCCATCTTATTTTATTGTTGGATACAATCATCATTTTGGCTTTGAACGGGAGGGATCCCCTCAATTTCTTAAAACTTTTGCTGAAAATAATGGTTTTTCCGTTGATATTGTTGAGCCTGTTTCTGATGAAAGTGTTAACATTTCAAGTACTCATATCCGAAAGTTGATCAAGCAGGGATATGTTCGAAGGGCATCCTTTGAGTTAGGTTGGGTATTTGGATTTAACGCCAATGTTATCCATGGTGCAGGCCGTGGAAAAAGTCTTGGTTTTCCCACGGCTAATTTTATACCTGAAGAAAAAAACCAGTTAATTCCCGCTAGCGGGGTTTATTGTATCCGTGGAAGGATTAATGGTAAAAATCTCTATGGAATGTGTAATTTGGGCGTCCGCCCAACCTTCGGTGAGACCGATTTTGTAATGGAAGCTCATTTTATTGACGAAAAATTAGATAATCTCTACGATAAAACAATCACCGTAGAATTTTTAGAACGGATAAGAGACGAAAAAAAATTCTCTAATCCACAAGAATTAATAAAACAGTTAAATAAAGATAAAGAGTTCTGTATGAGATTGATGCAGAAGTATAAATAGGAGACAAAATGTCTTTAACAAATGAACAAATACAAGAAGTTGTAAAACAATTCGGTAAAGATGAGAAAGATACCGGATCGACAGAAGTGCAAGTCGCTTTATTGACAACCAGAATCAGATTATTAACTGAACATGCAAAAGTGTATAAAAAAGATAATCATTCACGCCGTGGATTAGTGTTGTTGGTTTCTCAACGTAAAAAACTTTTAAAGTATCTCCGTCGGACCAATCCCGACTCATATTTGAATGTGACACAAGAATTGTCCATTCGTCGCAATTAATCTAAAATTTTAGGAAAAATTATGAAGAAACAAGAAATGAAACTTAATGAGAGTACGCTCTCGATTGAGACCGGACATGTTGCACGTCAATCTTCCGGCTCAGTTATCGTTACTCATGGTGAGACATCTGTACTAGTGGCTGTAAATGCGGCCAAAGAAATGAGAGAAGATATTGACTGGTTCCCATTACAGGTTGAATATCGTGAACGCCATTATGCAGGAGGAAAAATACCTGGTGGTTTTTTTAAAAGAGAAGCACGTCCATCCGAACATGAAATATTGACCAGTCGTTTAACTGATCGGCCGATTCGACCTCTTTTCCCAAAATCTTTCAAATGTGAAACACAGGTCATTATCACGGTATTATCTAGTGATGGCGAGAATATGGCTGATACGTTGGCTGGCGTCGGTGCGTCTGCCGCATTGATGATTTCAGATATTCCTTTTAAAGGTCCAATAGCTACGGTACGCGTTGGTCGTATTGATGGTGAATTTGTTATCAACCCCACACGATCGCAAATGGAAGATTCGGATATGGCGATTATCGTGTCTGGAAACGAACAAACCATTGTGATGGTTGAAGGTGAAGCAAAACTCATTACTGAGGAAGAATTTATCGATGCCATGAAATTTGCTCATGGACCAATTAAAGATTTAATCGCCATGCAGAATAAATTAATTGGAGAACTCGATATTGTTAAACGTGATGTACCCGAAGAAGAAACTGACGAAGCATTGGCTAAGGCTGTTTCGGAGTTGGTTAAGGGTAAAATTGACGCAGCCATTAAGACCGGTGACAAAGCTGATCGTGAAAATCAGATTTCTGCTTTAAAGGAAGAGGCGCAAGAGGCGTTTGTTGAATCCCATCCTGAATCAGAAATATTGGTTTCTGGATATGTTAACGATCAGTTAAAAACAGCTTTTCGCGAACAGATACTTGAGGATGCAGTACGGTCTGATGGTCGAAAAACAACCGATATTCGTCAAATTACCATTGAAACAGGTATCTTGGCCAGAACCCATGGATCCGCCCTATTTACCCGTGGAGAAACTCAGGCACTAGTTGTTTTGACTATGGGTACACCAAGAGATGAACAGATAATTGACAGCATGGATTTGGATACGAAGAAGAAATTCTTTCTGCACTATAATTTTCCGCCATATTGTGTAGGTGAAACTGGACGCATTGGTTTTACAAGTCGAAGAGAAATTGGCCATGGGAATTTGGCTGAACGTGCCATTAAGGAAATTCTTCCTGAATATGAAGATTTCCCATACACAGTACGAATTGTTTCAGAAATTACTGAATCAAATGGATCTTCATCCATGGCTTCTGTGTGCGGCGGTTCTTTAGCATTAATGAGTGCAGGTGCGCCCACGAAAGGTCATGTCGCTGGTATAGCCATGGGTCTTATTAAAGATGGTGATCGCTATGCCGTATTGAGTGATATATTAGGCGCAGAAGATCACTTGGGCGATATGGATTTCAAAGTTGCCGGTACTCGAGATGGTATATCAGCAATTCAATTGGATTTAAAAATCGAAGGTATCTCATTTGAATTAATGGAAGAAGCTTTAGCTCAGGCAAAGGCAGGCCGCAACCACATATTAGATCATATGTACGAAGCGGTTCCAGAACCGATGGAAATGTCAAAATATGCACCTAAAGTGCTCTCGTTACAAATCAATCCTGAAAAAATTGGTGGTTTAATTGGTCCTGGTGGGAAAACAATTAAAAAAATCATTGCCGACACTGAGTGTGATGTTAATGTTGATGATGATGGAGTTGTTACAGTAGCGAGCCTTGATTTACAACGATGTGAGGAAGCTATAGAAATTGTTCGGGCCATTACCCTTGAACCCGAAGTTGGTATGGAATTTGACGGTTCTATTACTAGACTGATGAGTTTTGGTGCATTTGTTGAATTTGCACCAGGGCGTGAGGGTTTAATTCACATTTCTGAAATGGAATGGCATCGCGTTGATAAGGTAGAAGATGTTGTAAAGCCTGGTGATTCGGTCAGAGTCAAATTAATTAAAGTTGATGATCAAGGTAGATTAGACTTTAGCCGTAAAGCGCTTTTAGAAAAGCCGGAAGGATATGTGGAACGCCCACCCCGTGAACAAAATCGAAATCAGCGAGGACGCGGTAACCGGCATGGCGGAGGTAGGCGCCCCTTTAAACGTAGATAACTTTTAATTAAATGGTAGCGAAGCAAATACCCGTTACAAAACGTGCTTCCCAAATCGAATATGCGATACGGGACGTCGTAGTTCCTGCTACTGCCCTTGAAGCTCAGGGGCATGAAATAATTAAACTCAATATAGGCGATCCATTGGCTTATCCAGGTTTGCCAACTCCAAACCACATGATTGAAGCGTATCACCAAGCGCTCATAGATCAAAAAAATGGTTATTCACCAGCATATGGTCTGTCTGAGTTAAGAGAATCAATTGCAAATAATGAACAAAATAAAGTCAATGGGGGGTGGGATTGTCAAGCAGATAACGTGTACATATGCCATGGTGTAACAGAAGCACTTCAAATTATTTTTGCGGCTTTTTTAAATGAAGGCGATATTGTACTAGCACCTGGTCCACATTATCCTCCATATATGGCATATCCGCAGTTATTTGGGGGTAAAACCATCGAATACAGATTAAACCCAGATAACCGCTGGGCAATTGATTTTGACGATTTACAAGCCAAAATGAATGATCGGGTGAAACTATTGGTACTGATTAACCCGAATAACCCAACTGGAAATGTCATTACTGAGGATGAATTAAAGCAAATATTGAGTATAACGGAGAAATGGCCAAACTGTACAATCTTATCTGATGAGATATATGATCGCCTAAATTTCAATGAAAATCATTTTAGTACAGCTTCAATATCAAATCGAACACCAGTAATTACATTAAATGGAGTCTCAAAAGTATATTATGCTCCTGGCTGGCGAATAGGATATATGGCAATTCACGACCCAAGAGGACAATTGGATGATGTAAAGGATGGCATTGAACGCCTGTTGAGGTCTCGTCTCTGTGCTTCTACACCAGCACAATATGGATATCTTGCGGGTCTTCAAGGCCATGATGAATGGATGGAAACATATTTGCTTGGTTTAAAAGAAAACAATGAACTGTGCGTAAAAATGATTAACGAAATTGAAGGATTAACCGTTCAACAACCGCAAGGTGCTTTTTACATGTTCGTAAAACTAACAGATGAACATTGGTATCGAAATGATAAGAAGTTTGTACTAGATTTGCTTCATAAAAAGCATGTTTTAACTGTTCACGGTTCTGGGTTTTCTAAACAATATGGTAAGGGTCACTTCAGGATGGTATTTTTACCGAGTAAATCAGTTCTGACCGATGCTTTGAACCGTATAGACGATTTTCTTCAGGAAAACCGATCCTGATTAAATAAATCCTTACAATAATTATTTCTATAATTCTTGTTTAAAGTATGTTTGATGATTAATATAAAGTATTAGTTGAACAGAAAATTTTAATGCCCTCCGATACCCAATCAATTAAAAAGCTTTATTATTCTATTGGTGAAGTCAGCAAAATAACTGAATTGAAACCATACGTGCTCCGTTATTGGGAGACAGAATTCAAGCAGTTAAGACCATCCAAGAACAAGGCAGGAAACCGTACCTACCGACAAAAGGATATTGATATTATCCTTCGTATTAAAGATTTACTTTATAATCAAAAATTTACTATAGAGGGCGCCCGAAAAATGCTGACTGAGCCTGAACCAGTTAAGTTAGAACCCAGCGAATCATCTCCATTGGAAAGTGGAAGCAATGCTGAAATTCTTACTAATATTCGAAGAGAATTAAAATCTATTTTAGAAGAATTAAATAAATAAACGGGGCGTGGCGCAGTCCGGTAGCGCACTTGGCTGGGGGTCAAGTGGTCGCAGGTTCAAATCCTGTCGCCCCGACTTTCAAAAGCACATACTAGGAGAAACTACTTATGAAAAAACTAATTGTACTACTTTCATTACTTATTGGTTTTGCTTGCGAGGATGATAAAGAAGATGATCCTGCAGTAAACTTAGATGGCACTTATAAATTAAGCAGCAAATCTTGGGATTGTGATGGCGATGAAGATATTATTTTTATGACTATTTCCGGACTAAATTTTGTTGATTGGGATTATGAGGGTGATGAGTGCGAAGATGATGAAGATTGTTATGCTAAAGAAAGCTTTACTGTGAGCGGTGGAGAAGATGGTGTATATCAATTTGATATAACGGATGGACCGGATTCCGGAACTACTGGTACGTATACTCTTAAACTGAATGGAAAAGAATTAAAAAGTACAATGTCAATTGGTGGTGAGAGTCACACTGAATATTGGGATATGATAAGCGATGAAATAAAGACTTATTCCCCAGTTTGTGATGATTAAAGATTTTCGAAAAGAAAATATTTTATGCACCAACTTAGAAACCAATAAAGCATTAAAATAAAATGTTCAAAAGGAAAATAACATGAAACAATATCTATCATTATTAATTATTGCATTGTTTTTTTCAGGATGTGAACAAAATAAGGTCACAGCTAACCCTGGTGAAAAGATGATGGTTGTAACTAATTTTATCAAATATGATAAAAAACAGGAATTTGAAGATATACTGCTGAATGAAGTAATGCCTTCATATTATAGTTATCGTGACTCAGTTGATGAAATTCATTCGTTAAATCAAAAAGCAAAAAATACAATGAGAATTCAAAAGCCTGTTCAGATGAATCAAGACTCAACCTGGACATTTGTATTTATGGGTGACCCTTATTTTGATGGAGCTAATTATTTCATTGGAAAACCATTAAGACAAAAATATGGTGAAGAGAAAGCAAAAGAAATTTATGGTAGATGGAGTGCTTGTTTTGATAAACAAGGGCAAACTTTATTTTTAGTCGAAGAAGTTGATGTAAAAGGAAAATAAATATTAAAGGAGATAAAATGAAAAAATTATTAATTCTTATTGTTGCTTTATTTGTCAACAATAATATTATTGCTGGCGACAAAGAAGATATTACAAATCAAATAAAACAATTGTGGGTCAATTTTTCTAATAAAAAAGTTGATATTTCGCTTCTAAATCCAAATGGATCTTGGCAAGCGAGCTCAGAAGGAGGACTTTGGAATTTTCAATCCCCAAAAGAACTCCAATCCCAAATTGCAGATTCACCTAATACACTAAACTTTAGACCTTATCATATAGAGATAACTATAATTGGTAAAAGTCAAGATGTTGCATACACTAATTATTACCTTGTAGGTACTATAACTGGTCGTGGTGGAAAAGTCGTTGCAAATAATTATAGAACTAGAGCATCAGGTACATTAGTTAAAAAAGCCGGTAAATGGGTATCTGTTGGTGAGCATTACAGTCCATTATATGGTGGATCTGGTGTAATTTTTGATTAAGAGAATCATTTCATATAAAGGAGTTATGATGAAAAGACAATTAATAATATTATTTACTCTTGCACTCTCATCTCTTGCTTTTGGATTGGAAGAAGGTAAAATAGAAGAATCCGTTAAATGTGTTATATCTGGAGATCCGATTGATACAGAGGAGCATGCTAAATACAAGGATGGAAAAGTGTATTTTTGTTGCGGTGGATGTAAATCAGATTTTGAAGAAGACGCATCAAAATTTACCACCGCTGCTAATTACCAATTAGTAGCCACAGGTCAATATGTTCAAGGTTCATGCCCTTTAACAGCTCGAAAGAATAAAGCTGATAAAGTAGTAGCTGTTGATGGAGTTTCAGTAACTTTTTGCTGTAATAACTGCTTGAAAAAAGCAAAAAAATCTACAGATAAAGTTTCAATGCTCTTTTCTGATGCCACTTTTGATAAAAGTTTTGGGAAACCAGATTCCGATGCTAAAAAAACTGATGCTAGTAAGAAAAAGAGTTCAAAGAAATAGTTCATTAAAAATAAAAGATAAATAAACAAAAAAGCCTCATTAATGAGGCTTTTTTTTGTAAAACTATATACTTATGATTATCTTCCTGCATACTAAATCCTAAGTGACTTGGTACAAATATTTGGTATGTTGCCCCTGGACTCATCAACTGTATACCTTGTGAAAATCCAGGAAAAATGCGATTCAATTCAAATACTGCAGGTTCACCACGGGTATAAGAGTTATCAAAAGTAGTTCCATCAATTAGTTTACCTATATAATGAATCTTAACCACATCCTTGGGTCCCGGTTTATCACCTTCCATAGGAGTGATCACTTTATATTGGATTCCGCTGCGATGGGCTATTACGCCCTCATTTCTTAAATTTTGTTCTAAAAACTTTTTTCCTTCAACCAAATTATTTTTTTCAAGATCCATACGATATTTTGGTTGTGTTTCCTCAGAGTACTTCTTAATAATTTTGGCACGTTCTTTATCAGTGAGAGCATATTGATTTTGAGAAAAATAATCATCAATGCCCTTATTTAGCATTTTGTGATTTACATCTTTATATTCTAATTCCATTCGCATTCCCATATCTAAGCCGATGGCATAACTCAATGAATCATTATGTTCTTTCATTCCAGAGTTTGCAGATGTTTTTTTCGGTTTCTCCAATGTGCATGCAGAAATAAGGAGAGCCAATAAAGATAATTGAATGATTTTTCGCATAAATTTCCCTTGAAATTTGGTGCAGAATCTCTCGCTATCTAATCTGCGATACAATATCTTTAGTTTATTTAATTAGAATAAAAAGAGAGTCTAAATTCTTTTGCTATGTATGACATTTTATACAACGATCCAGCCTTATTTGAGATCACAATAGTATTATTAATATTAGTTGGTATTGCTATTTGGCAAAAATTGTATCGCACAGCCTCGGTAATGTGTGCTGTTTTTATTTTCTATTTAATATTTGTAATTCTTACTTCAGAATCAGTTCATGAAATTGTAGAAACAGAAGCGGATGGCATACATGATGAGCTAGTAAAGAATGAAAACGTCATCAAAATTGCTATTCAGGAAATTTCAGATTCGACAATAATAGAAACCAAAAATTATGAACCTGATCTTAAAGCTAATATTCCTGAAATACCCGTGATAAAAAAAATATTAGATAACAAAATTACCGTAGTTAAGGTAGAAAAAACTGATGTGCCAATTATTGAAGATACCTTATCGGCTGATTCAATAAAAGACGAACCAATAACGGTATTAAATATCGCAACAGGGTCCAATATTGTTAATCGTAGTATTGAAATACCTGATTCTGTTTTTAGTCTTGATATTGAAAGAATTTATTGCCTTACGAACATACGGAATTGGAATGACTCTAAAATAATTTATCATAAATGGTATCAACAAGGAAAGTTGAGGTCCCTAATCAGAATGGATATAGGACGGTCATTTAATTGGAGAACATGGAGTTATATCTCAGTATATCCGGAAAGAGTAGGTGATTGGAAGGTCGTTGTTGAAGATTCTCTGGGCGTTCGTTATGATTCACTTTCATTTAAAATAATGAATGATCAGATAGATTAATAATTATGAAGTGGATACGTGATTTATACGATTGGATCTTAAAATGGTCTGATTCTAAATATGGAACTGTTGCCTTAGTAGTTCTCGCTTTTTCAGAGGCATCTTTTTTCCCGATACCTCCAGATGTATTATTGATTGCATTAGCTTTAGGATCACGTTCAAAAGCGATTCAGTACGGTGTTCTCTGTTCAATTGGGTCCATAGTTGGCGCCATCTTCGGCTATGGTATTGGGCAATTCCTTTGGTGGAGTGGCGAGGGAGCTTTTTCAGGGCTGGCACTATTCTTTTTTGATGCAATTCCTGGTTTTACTCGCGACCTGTTCTATCAAATTCAGGATAAATATGAAATATGGAACTTTTGGATCATATTCACTGCTGGCTTTACCCCGATCCCTTTTAAACTGTTTACCATAACGTCTGGTGCCTTCAGCATTAATTTTCCCATGTTTATAATTGCTTCTACTATCAGTAGATCCGCCCGGTTCCTGCTTGTAAGTGGATTAATATGGAAATATGGAGCACCCATTCAAGAGTTTATAGATCGCTATTTCAATAAATTAGCAATTCTCTTTACGATTCTTCTAATTGGCGGTTTTTTTCTTATTAAATACCTGATATAGTATTTTTACTTTTTCTGTTAGGTTGTTTTGCGAAGGAATGACTAATTAAATTTATCGTCCATTACGGGGATAAGGAAAAATATTATATCCTCGATATGTTTCCCTATCCTTCGGGAGATGGATTGCATGTTGGTCATCCTTTAGGATATACCGCTACAGATATACTAGCCCGCTATAAACGGATGTGTGGATTTAATGTGCTGCATCCTATGGGTTGGGACGCTTTTGGGCTTCCAGCAGAGCAATATGCAGTAGAAACAGGCACCCATCCGGCTACTACTACCAAAAACAATATTAAACGTTTTAAGGCCCAGATAAAGAGCCTTGGTTTTTCCTATGATTGGGACCGAGAGATTAATACTACCGATCCAGAGTATTACAAGTGGACACAATGGATTTTCCTCCAATTATATAAAAAAGGTTTAGCATATCAGGATGAAGTTCCGGTGAACTGGTGTCCAGAACTTGGGACTGTTTTGGCAAATGAAGAGGTTATTGATGGTAAATCAGAGCGAGGTGGATACCCAGTTGTACGCAAACCTATGAGACAGTGGGTATTTCGAATTACTGACTATGCTGAATCATTATTAGCCGGTCTGGATGATGTAGATTGGCCTGAAAATGTCAAAGAATTGCAGCGGAATTGGATTGGACGATCTGAAGGCGCAAATGTCATATTTGAATTACCTTCAATAAATCAAGAAATAACAGTATTTACCACCAGGCCTGATACTTTATTTGGTGCAACATATATGGTGCTGGCACCCGAACATCCATTGGTAGAAAAGTTGACCGTAACAAAAGTCAAAAATGAAGTAGAAAAGTACGTATCTGATACCGCTGGTAAATCCGAATTTGACAGGGGGGAACTGGCAAAGGAAAAAACAGGAGTATTTATTGGATCTTACGCAATTAATCCAATGACAAATGAGGAGATTCCTATCTGGATCTCTGATTATGTACTTATGACTTATGGCACTGGCGCAATTATGGCTGTACCGGGGCATGATCAAAGAGATTACGAATTTGCGAAAAAATTTAATTTACCGATCATTCAAGTGGTTTCAGGAGCTGATATTGATACTGCTGCATTTACGGACATCGAAAAAGGGAAGATGATGAATTCCTCCACAAAGGACGGGTCTTTCACCATTAATGATCTTTCCGTCTCAGAAGCTATTAATAAAACAATCAGTTATTTAGAAGATTTGAAAAAAGGAGAACAAGCTGTAGAATATAAACTCAGAGATTGGCTTTTTTCTCGTCAACGCTATTGGGGTGAACCTCTTCCAATTGTTCATATAGATGGAAAGCATAAAGCAATTTCAGAAGATGAATTACCTTTATTACTTCCTGAAGTTGAAAAATACGAGCCATCTAAAACAGGTGAACCTCCTTTATCTAACGTAAATGATTGGGTTAATATAACCGATCCAGAAACGGGTGAAGCCATCACTCGTGAAACTAATACAATGCCTCAATGGGCAGGATCCTGCTGGTATTATCTTCGTTTTCTTGATCCAAATAATGAAAATAGACCTTGGGATAAAGATATAGAACAATACTGGATGCCTGTCGATCTTTACGTAGGCGGGGTGGAGCATGCAGTATTGCATTTGCTATATTCACGGTTCTGGCACCACGTATTGCATGATTTAGACCTTGTCTCAACGAGAGAACCATATAAGCAATTGTACAACCAGGGTATGATTCAAGGAGAAGATGGTCAAAAAATGAGCAAATCCCGTGGAAATGTCATTAATCCTGATGATGTAATAAGAGAATATGGCGCTGATTCTATGCGCTTGTATGAGATGTTTATGGGACCATTGGATAAATCAAAACCCTGGTCTACTAAAGGATTACAAGGTTGCTCTCGATTCTCTGATAGAATCTGGCGCATATTTAACAAAACAGATAATCTTACAGATGAACCGGCGAATGAGGAAACAGAAAGGTTATTACATCAAACAATAGAAAAAGTAACTGATGATCTCGAAAATATGCATTTTAACACTGCTATATCACAAATGATGATTTTTTCAAACCACTTACAATCACTTGACTCAATTAATAATAAAACCCTTAAAACTTTTTTATTATTATTAAATCCATTCGTCCCGCATATGGCGGAAGAATTAAATGATCAAATGAATGCATTTGAATCTTTATCTTATGAAATGTGGCCTGTATATGACGATGAACTTGCAAAATCCGATTTATTAACTATTGCAATTCAGGTAAATGGCAAATTGCGAGGTAATATTCAGGTTTCATCGGAAATTGATAATAAAACTCTAAAAAACGAAGCTGCAAATGTTGAAGGAGTTAAAAAACATCTTGAGGGCAATGATATTATTAAGATAATTGTAGTTCCTGGGAGGGTAGTTAATTTTGTTGTCAAATAAAATATTATATACATTATTATACATAATATATATTATGAATCATTTGTAGACATTTAGAGTTATGTTAGGAATTATAAAAAAGTTATAATTTCATGCGTCAATTGCGCCCGTAGCTCAGTTGGATAGAGCGTTGGATTCCGGTTCCAAAGGCCGGGGGTTCGAATCCTCCCGGGCGTACAGATTTTAGGGCAACATTTTTTTTACTAATGCTTTATCAATAAATTTTCCCGCTGGATCTACTTTTAGCACTTCATCAATTATTTTATATTGCTGGTTTCCTTTTTCATACACTTCAGAATATGGCATTTGATGAAATGAAACCATGGAATATCTTGGTATAAATCGATCTGGAAACATTCTTTCAAGTTTTAGTTCTATATTTCTTCTTTTTTTATAGTCTGGATTATTAACATGGTCACGCATTTCCAAATAATTCTCGATAGCCATGTCTGCTATAGCATGACCATTTTCCACTTGGGTGGTTGAAAAATCATTAAAAATAGCTGTCCAATCATCTCCATATTGGCCAATTAACTGATTTAATACAGAACAGTCCTGAAAGGATGCGTTCATACCTTGACCGAAAAAAGGGACCACTGCATGCGCTGCATCACCAATTAGTAATGCCTTGTTTTCAAAATGCCATGGTTCACAATAAACCGATGCAAGATCACCTGTTGGGTTACTTTGAAAGTCTTCCACTAGAGTTGGCATCAGTTTTACTGTATCTGGAAATTGCGATTGGAATAGTTTTAAAATATCTTTTTCTGTAATAACTGTTTCAAAACTGGTTTCTCCAGTCATTGGAAAAAATAAAGTACATGTAAATGAAAAGTCGGTATTAGGTAATGCAATAAGCATATATTTTCCTCTGGGCCAAATGTGCAGCGCATTGGGTTCGATCTGAAATTTTTCATTTTTTGATGGTGGTATTGTCAATTCCTTATATCCATGCCCCAAAGGTTTTTTTATATAATTTGCGTTTGTTTTATTTACAATCGCTTTTCTCAAAATTGAAGCTGACCCATCACAGCCAATAACCTTGCTAAAAGATGATTTTATTTCTTCAGAAGAATCTGTTAATTGAAATATTAATTCATTTTGATCTAAATCGGCTGATAAAAGTTGGTGATTAAATCGAATGGATACTTTACCTGTTTTTTCTGCCAAAGTCATCAAATCCATATTCAATTTCCTTCGAGAAACAGAAAAAATTGTTTCATCTTCTTTTTGACCATAAGGCTGTAGATGAGTCTTTCCATCCAAATCATGAATCATACGTCCCTTCATGGGAATAGCATGGTTTTTAATTTTTTCGTACAATCCAACTTCTTTTAAGGAATTTATACCTCGTATTGATAAAGCCAGATTAATTGAACGTCCTGCTGAAATGGATTCTTTTCTCATATCAGGACGTTGTTCAAAAATTTCAACAAAGTAGCCTTTTTTTGCCAGATAGCTTGCCATAAGTGGCCCAGCCAAACCAGCACCAATCAGAGTAAATTTTTCTTTATTCACTAACACAGACTTTTTTGTAACAGTTTTACAAAGTCATATACTTCAATATAGCGGTTAAATAATGGATGGGGTGCAATGCGTATAACATCAGGTTTTCTCCAGTCGCATACCACACCTTTTTTTGAAATGTTTTCAAAAGTTTTTTCTCCACCTGGTGCTATAAGTGATAATTGGCATCCACGCTCCAAAGGATTTTCAGGTGTGATGATCGATACTTCTGGAAGGTTTACTGCTATAAGAAATTCTAATAATCCGGTTAGTTTTTCACTTTTAAGCCGTATAGCATCCATACCCGCTTCATCAAATATTTCCATAGCAGCGAGTAATGGCACCATTCCCATAATAGGAGCATTGCTTATTTGCCATCCTTCTGCCGTTTGAATTGGATCGAAATCAGATCCCATTTCAAAACGAGTATTTTTATTATGCCCCCACCAACCAACAAACCGCGGTCCAGACCAATCATGGTGTTTTTTATGAATAAATATCCCAGAAGGTGCACCGGCACCAGCGCATAGATATTTATATGAACACCAGGTTGCAAAATCTACATTCCAATCATGTAGATTAATTTTTAGGTTTCCAGCCGCATGGGCCAGATCAAAACCAACATAAGCACCTACTTGATGTCCAGCCTCTGTAATAGATTTCATATCAAAGGCTTGGCCTGTATAATAATTAACACCACCTAAAATAATAGTAGAAAGTTCTTCATTAAAATCACCTACTGCATCCAAAATATCTTGCGTTCGAAGTGTTTTTTCACTTTTTCTTGGGCTCAGTTCAATTAAAGAGGATTTTGGGTCAAAACCGTGAAATTTGATTTGGGATTCAATTGCATATTGGTCCGATGGGAATGCACCTTTTTCAATAATAACTTTATTTCTGTTTTGATTCGGTTGATAAAATGATACTAATAAAAGGTGAATGTTTACTGTTAGGGCATTCATGACGACCACTTCTGATGGCTCCGCTCCAACAAGTCTTCCAGTATTGCCCATCAGTCTTTCATGAAAATGCTCCCAGCGAGAATGCTGCCCAAGTACACCATCCTTTTCCCAAACATAAATCTCTTTTTCAATATATTTTCGCACTGATTTAGGCTGTAGGCCAAGCGAATTTCCGCAAAAATAAATTATATTTTTATTATTCCCATTTTTCGGATAATAAAATTTTTCTCGATATGATTTAAGCGGATCATTATGATCCATCATTTTGGCAAAAGATCTGGAATTTTCAAAATTCATTTAAAATGATTGTGTGATAAACCCAGCCAATCCAAAGCATTTTGAAAAAATAATTTTTCTATTTTTTTGTCATTATAATTCATGGCTTCAATCAATGCTCCTGGACTTAGTTCCCCGAGAGGAAAAGGATAGTCACTTCCTAGGGCAACTTTATCTGTTCCTATTTTTTTTATAAGAAAATCTAAAGAATCCGCATCATGAACAATTGAATCTACCCAAAACTTTCCCAAGTAGCTTTTTGGATCAACTTGGTTATCAATTGCACAAAGATCGGGGCGCATATCATAGCCCTGCTGTATTCTCCCAATTGTAGATGGGAAAGAACCACCTCCATGTGCAAAGGCAATACGAAGATCGGGTAATCGTTCAAAAACTCCGCCAAATATCATAGAGCAAATTGCCCGGCTAGTTTCTGCGGGCATTCCAACCAGCCATGGCAGCCAGTATTTTTTCATCTTTTCTTTTCCCATGATATCCCAAGGATGAATGAAAATAGAAGTATTAAGATCCGATGCCGCTTCAAAAACCGGAAAAAGCGACTCATCACTCAAATTTTTTCCATTAATGTTAGACCCAATTTGAATACCAGCTAATCCGAGTTCTTTTATGCATCGTTGCATCTCAATTATTGCTTTTTCGGGATCCTGAAGAGGGATTGTACCCAGTCCAATAAATCTTGAGGGAAACTCACCTACAACACTTGCAATATGATCATTTAAGATTTTAGAAACGTCCAATGCATCGTTTGATTCTGCCCAATAACTAAACATAATCGGTACAGTGGAAAGCACCTGCACATCCACGCCATGATTATCACATTCATTTATACGGACATTAGGATTCCAGGAATTTGACTCCACTTCTCTAAAAAAAGTTTCATCCTTCATCATGCGAGCACAACCGGTCTTGTGGTGGTCTAGATGTATCCAACCACCGTAACCATATTTTTTCTTCAAATTCGGCCATTCTTTTGGCAGAATATGAGTATGTATGTCTATTTTCAATTTGGATTAATTATTAGGGGGCTGTTGCACTGCGCCACAATTATTGCATGTTCTATATTCCATTGTATCCCAATACTTTTCAAATAAAGGTGGCAGTTGGGCAACAATATCTTCCAGGTCCAACGTAACTTGATGTAGTAGAGAATCACATTCATCACAATACCACTGAAAGGTATCTAGGGCACCTTCTTCCCTTTTATATTCTACCACAAGTCCAACTGTATTTTCAAATCGCTGTGGTGAATGGGGTACGTTTTTTGGTAATAAAAATATTTCTCCTTCCATTATGGGCACATCTACCCTTTTCCCATTTTCCATGATCTGAAGCAACATATCGCCTTCCAATTGATAAAAAAATTCTTCTACTGGATCTACATGATAGTCTTTGCGAGAATTGGGTCCACCAACAATCATGATCATAAAATCTGTATTCTGATAAACCACGCTGTTACCAACAGGCGGTTTAAGTAAATGACGATTTTCATCAATCCATTTTTTAAAATTTAAAGGAGGTGTTACATGCATGGCTTTCTCCTATTCAATAATTGCAATACATTTCAATTCGATTGCGATGGGTGTTGGCAATGATGATACTTCAACCGTAGTTCTACAAGGTTGATTATCTTTGAAATATTCTGCGTAAATACGATTATATGTGTCAAAATCATTGCGCAAGTCTGTTAAAAACACAGTGACATCAACGAGGTTATTCCAATTACAACCTGCTTCTTCAAGAATAATGCGAACATTCTCAAAAACAGAATGGCATTGGGCCTCAATATCATGGGAAATAATCTTACCAATCTTATCTGTTACAACTCCTGGAATTTTTGTTGAATTTGGTTTTCTTGGTCCTACTCCAGATAGAAAAAGTAAATTTCCCACTTTTCGTGCGTGAGGATAAGCTCCTACAGGTTTTGGTGCTTTTTCCGATTCAATTTTCATATAATTTTATGCACTGCTGGTACATATGTTTTTTGGTTCAGTAAAAAATCTCAATGCATCCGATCCGCCTTCTCGACCAACTCCCGATTGCTTCATGCCGCCAAATGGGGTTCGTAAATCCCTTATCATCCAACAATTCACCCAAATCACGCCTGCTTCAACTTGATTTGATACTCGAGCTGCTCTTTCTTTATTCTCAGTCCAGATTGTTGCTGATAGGCCATATTCCGACTCGTTTGCAATTTGAATGGCATCAGTTTCATTTTGAAAAGGAATTAAACTTACAACAGGACCAAATATTTCTTCTTGATTGGTTTTACAGTTATTGTTCAACCCTTCAATAATTGTTGGTTCAATGAACCAACCTTTTTTACACCTACCATTCAAATTTACCGCTTCCCCTCCACAAAGAATATTCCCACCTTCCTTTTGTGCCAATTCAATATAGTTTAATATTTTTTCAAAATGTTTTTTATACGAAATAGCACCTAGATTTGATTTTTTATCTTCCGGATCTCCCACAATCAAATCAGATGTCTTTTGAACAAAATCACTTTTGAATTGATCAAAAATATTTGATTGAATTAGAATACGCGAACTAGATAAACAAATTTGTCCCTGGTTAGAAAATGATGAACGAACAATGGTCTCCAGCATTTTGCTATAATCACAATCGGAAAAAATAATAGCGGGATTTTTTCCACCCATTTCCAAAGATAATTTTTTAAATGATGACGCAGTTCTTTGAGCAATTGTTTTTCCTGTGGAAGTACCACCAGTAAAAGAAATAGCCTTTATTCCATTATAATTAACCAGCGCGTCACCAACGGATGCACCCTGTCCATGAATAATATTTAAAACACCATTAGGCAGATTGACATCTTTGCATATCTCTCCAAGTTTGTATGCTGTATATGGGGTGATTTCTGAAGGTTTTGCCAGTACTGTGTTGCCAGCAATCATTGCCGGTGCTATTTTCCATGTGAATAGATATAAGGGAAGATTCCAAGGTGAAATGCAACCCACAACTCCCAATGGGGCATGAACAACCTTGTTTTCTGATCGTGCGCTATTTAGTTCTGAATGAAATTTAAAAGTGGGACCGTATTCAGCAAAAAATCTAAAATTATCTATTGCTCTAGGTATATCAACCGTTTCCGCCAACGAAACGGGCTTTCCAGTATCTTTCGATTCATAATGAGCAAAATCACTTTGTCGAGATTCCAATAAATCAGCGATATTATTTAAGTATTCCGATCGTGCTTTAATTGGTAATCCAGACCAATCAGGAAATGCATCATTTGCAGACTGGAATGCGGTTGTGATATCATCTGCATTAGAATCAGGTACTTTGGAATACGCTTCTCCAGTAGCTGGTTCAAATACATCGAGATATTTTTTAGACATTGGCTGACAGAAGCTGCCATTGATAAAATTGTACAATTTCTCCATTAGGCTCCGAACCGTCCTCCATCAATGGATAGATTATGTCCACTAATATAGCCCGCTGAGTCTGATGCTAGAAAAGCAACTGCACTGGAAATTTCTTCAGGTTTTCCCAATCTCTTTAAGGATGTATTCTCAGCCCATGTTTTACGAATATCTTCAACCGTTTTTCCCATGGATTTAGCTTTACTTTCTGCTAATTCCTGAAGTCTTGCAGTTGCTGTGTATCCAGGTAGAATATTATTAACGGTAATATCAAATTCACCAAGCTCAAGTGCAAGAGTTTTGGCCCATTGTGCTACTGCACCTCTAATTGTATTGGAAACGCCTAATCCAGGGATTACCTGTCTAACTGATGTGGAGATTATATTAATTATTCGCCCTGAACCCAATTTTTTCATTCCTAATACGGTCGCCTGTACCATAATTTGATTACAAATAAGCAAACGCTCAAATGCGATACGAAATTCATCTTCTTTAGCTTTGATGAGCGGACCACCATGAGGACCACCAGAATTATTCACCAGTATGCGGTATGTATAACCGCTTTCTTTTAAATGTGCCTGAATCATTTGTTTTAATTCATCTGGTTTATTGAAATCTGCGCAAACTGTAGCATGTTTTTGCCCATGATCTGTAGATAATTCAGTTAAAGTAGCGTTTAACTTTTCTTTATTGCGTGCCACCAGGGTAATGCTTGCACCTCTTTCTGCCATTAATAGCGCAGATGCCTTTCCAATTCCATCTGTACTACCGCAAACGATGGCTCTGTTTCCTTTAAGACTTAAGTCCATTATTTTCCCTTCACATGATAAAAGAATCCCAGGTTATTTGCTACCTCCTGTGGTAATTGAGGTAAAGCTGACCTAGGTATTAAAAATGTTGTTAATTCACTGATATCACTGAAAATACGGTGTTTTTCGGCTGTTTTATTCAAATAGTCTGATCCGGTAGATCCACCTGTACCAATTTTACGTCCAATCATACGAGAGACCATGAGCACATGACGGTATCTCCAAGCTGTAAATAATTCATCTACATCTATTAATTTTGTTAATAATTGATAAGGATTATATAAAATAGGCTGATCGCGATATAGCAATATTAATAGAGCAGCCTGAGTTGCTTTATGTGAAAGACGCCATTTTCCTTCTTTCACCAAATTGTCATGTTGTTTGGAGCTTAACACTACACCAAATGAAGCCTCTGTTTTTTCGTATTCAATTAAGTGTTTTTCTTTTTGAGTATTGGAAAGTTTTGCATTGGTTTCGATAATATGACGGTCATCACGAAGCATTTCTGCAACAGCCTGCTCATATTCATCCCAGAAGGATGTTTTGCCCCAATTAAGAAATGGTGTTCGTTCCAGCCATTTTTCCATTAAATCAAAAAGCGAATCCGAGGATTCAGATACTTTCACTTTTTCCTGATCCAATTCATTTAAAGATGAATGGTAATCACTATCTCCGTAAGAATGTCGATTTTCCATGCTTAACCCGAGCTTATTCTCAATCATTCTAAATTGGACACTCTGAAATCCTGAGGCAGGAATAAGGAAATCCCTAAAATCCAAAAAATCCATAGGTGTCATTGTTTCTAGAACGTGGATCTGATCGATCAATATTTTTTGAATTTCAATAATACGCTCAAGGCGTGATACAGCTCTACCAATATCAGATTCCTGAATTTCATCCTTACAGAAAATCCCAATTAATGAATCCAATTCGAAAAGAATTTGTTTAAACCATAATTCATATACTTGGTGGATAATAATAAATAACATCTCATCATGTGCAGGGCTACCATACTTATCACTAATTAAATGTTGACTATTTAGGATTTTTTCCAAACCTAAATAATCCTGGTAATATTGAGGTGGATAAGGCTTTTCTTTACTCATTATTTCTCCTCAAATTTAAATAAAAATGGTCGAGAAGGAGCAGCATCCAACTGCATGGGTGGAATTTCGATTAGCATAAAATATGACCCCTCTCCTACTGAATTTGGAATGAAAGCAAATTCAGTAATTGTTTTTTTATATGGTGGTTCATTTTCAAAAAAAAGATGATGATTACCAAGTGAGCCGCCATCATTGGTACGATCAACGGTAGGAAGATCTACAACCAAATGTATTATTTCCAAATGCTTAAGGTAAATAATTGCTTCTGTAGTAAAAAATGCTGTATTTAATGAATCATATTTGCGTACCAGTTTTTCTGAATCGTTTGGTAAAGTTCGAATTACTAATCCATCTGTAGAATGAGATATTTTATCCGATAATTCTTTTCTGGTAATTACCCAATCATCACTTTCAACATTACAGTGATAGGTTTCGTTGGTTTGTGACCATTTTTGGGGAGTAACGGAAACTAATTCTGTACGGATAAATTCGGGAGACAATACATCATGGATATAAATATCTTTCTCTAATATATGTCCTGCACATTCAGTGTGTGTTCCAGTACTATGAATATTTTGATTAATAATCATTACCTTGCACCCTTTATCATTTTTCACTTCACCAATAAAATCATCATCCTTAAATGGTACTGCTTTACCGGGTGGCGAATCGAAAAAATTCGGCTGGCTTCCTTGGTAATCATAAGGAATTGCCAGACAAACGGCTGATTTTGGATCAATCTGGAAGTTTTTATGATCTTTAGTAATAGATAATTCCATTGAAAGAAACGCAATCTTGTCGACGGAAAATAGGACGAATGTTATGAATTACAATGAAAAATCAGTCTAATAATCGTTCGGCTGCCTCAATAGTGTTCTCGATCAGCATAGCAATCGTCATCGGTCCAACTCCTCCTGGCACAGGTGTGATTGCAGATGCTTTACCCATTAGAGTCGTCTCATCTCCATCTCCAACAATTTTATATCCTTTTGGAGAATGATCCTCAACACGGTTGATGCCAACGTCAATTATTACTGACCCAGCTTTGATATGGTTGCCTTTTAAAAAATTAGGAGACCCGATTGCTAGAATAACAATATCTGCTCGTTTTGTATGATCAACAATATCAGGAGTACCAGAATGGCAAACTGTAGTAGTTGCATTTGCATATTCCTTCTTTAAACTGGTTAATATGGAAATCGGACGACCAACAATATTACTTCTACCTACAACAACAAGATTTTTACCTGACAGATTAATTTGATAATGTTCCAAGATCCGCATGATTCCTTTTGGCGTGCATGGAATAAAATGAGGTTTTCCCGCCACTAGCACTCCCAAGTTTGATGGATGAAAACCATCAACATCTTTTTTCGTATCCATGGCACTTAACACTAAATATCTATCGATATGTTTTGGCAATGGTAATTGAACTAAAATTCCATGGAAACGATCATCATTATTTAATGCTCTGATTTTCGATAGTAGATCTTCTTGGGAAATACTAGATGAATATTGGAATGTATTTGAATAAAGACCTAGATCCGCAAATTTTTTTGTTTTGTTTCTAACATATATTTGTGAACCAGCATCTTCCCCAATAAGCAATACTGCTAGCCCAGGGACTATGGATTGAGATTTAAGCGCTTCAATTCTGCTTTGAAGTGCTTGATAAGTAGCATTACTGACATCTTTGCCGGATAAGATTTTCGTATCCATTGTCAGCCTGTATAAATATTATTGTTGGATTACTTCGTCGACAATTTCAATCAAGGATGAAATTTTTCCCTCAACTTCATTTTTCATTTTTTCTGTCGTACGTTGGTTTGAGAATAGTTCATCCGAAATATTCATAGCAGCTAAAATAGCAACTTTCGCCGGAACTTGTGGAGTATTCATTTCATCTTGAACTTCCCGCATTTTCATGTCGACATATTCTGCGATATTTTTAATATATGTGGCATCTGCCGGTGCCTTAATTGTGTACTCCTGACCATAAATGGTCACTTTAACAAAACTATCATTTCCATCCATTGATTCACTCATTTTTTCTTACCTTAATTTAGCACTATATTTTTTAGAAACCACTCGTATAATTGCATCTATGACTGGATTTACGTCTTTATCTTCAAGTGTTTTAGAACTACTTTGAAATATTAAATTGAATGAGACTGATTTTTTTCCTTTTCCCAAAGATTCCTGACGAAAAATATTGAGCGGTTCCGATTTTAAAAGAATGTTTTTCCCATTATTTTGAATTGTAGAATTCACATTACCTACCTGAATTTTTTCATCCATAACAAAATTCAAATCGCGTTGAATTAAAGGAAAGTTGATGACAGGTTTATATTGGCTGGTGGTTTCCGATAATTTCAACAATTGATTTAAATCAAATTGAAATCCAAATGATTGTCCTAAATCTAATAACATATTTGATGAAAATTCTGACGATATATCGCCCATATAACCAATAGTATTTCCTGCCACTTCAATGGTAAATGAATTTATAAATCCTAATTCATTTTCTTTTAAAGAATTAAAAGCGACATCCTGGAACTTTAGGCGTGTTAAAAATGTATCCAAAAGGCCTTTTAAAATTAGAAAAGATGCAGGTCTTTTATTTATACGATGTAACGATTTTTCATTTAGGTTCCCATGTATGATTCCAGTCAGTTGAAATTTTTCAACAATACCTTTTAATCCAGGTTTCTCCTGACAAAAAACGTTCCCCCATTCGAAAAGCAATACATCTGGACTACCATTTTTCAAATTGTAATCTGCAGTTTCCAATAATCCAGGGATCAAACTCGTCCTTAAATGACTCATTGTATCCGATAAAGGATTCATCACTTTAATAGCTGGTATATCCAGTGTAGTGATAGTCTTTTTAGACTGTAAAGAGTTATTGAAAACCTGATTAAAACCTAATCCGGTCAAAATAGAGATAATATTTGATAATTCTTTATGTGGGTCCGGTTCATGCGTTTCCATAATACCATTATAGTGATATTTTGTAGGTACATTATCGAAACCGAACATCCGAATCACTTCTTCAATTAAGTCGACTTCTCTTTCCAAATCCGGTCGCCATGAAGGTGGTTTACAAGTCCATTTTTTTGATTTCCCTGTTATTGTGCATCCCAAACCAGTTAGCGTTTTTACAACAAATGTATCATTAATATCACAACCAGATAACAAGTTCAATTTGTCACGAGTTAAGACAATTCGCTTTGAGTCAATTTTTTTGGGATATGGATCAACGATACCAGGAATCCATTTCCCACCCGCAATTTCTTCTAACAAATCAATTACATGCCAAAAAGCATTTTCAGCACCAATTGGGTCTGCTCCTCGTTCAAATCGTTTGGATGCATCTGTACTCATCCCTAAAGATTTCGCTCCTTTTCGTACTACAGAAGCTTCGAAATATGCACTTTCAATTAATACATTACTCGTATTTTCATTAACAGCGGTATCCAAACCACCCATAACACCTGCAATAGCAATGGGTTTTTTACCATTAGTGATTAACAATTCATTTTGTGAAATTTTGCGTTCAACTTCATCTAGAGTGGTTATCTTTTCACCTTTTTTACCACGACGAATTAAGATTTCTTTTGATCCTAATTTATCATAATCAAAGATGTGTGTTGGATGCCCTATGTCCATCATCACATAATTAGAAATGTCCACCAGGTTATTGATACTACGCTGTCCAATTGATTCTAATCGATCTTTAAGCCATAAAGGAGAAGGACCAACTTTTACATTTTGTACAATACCCGCTATATAACGAGGACAATCATTTTCGTTTTCAAATTTCAGCTTGATCCAATTTTCAGCTTCATTTTTTTGAAAACTTCTCTGCTGATTATTAGGTGATTTTATTTTGGATCCTTTTTTAACGGATAAATCACGTGCAATACCAAGATGAGAAAAACAATCAGGGCGATTGGGTGTTATATCCAATTCAAGTACTTTTGAATAATTATGCCAATAATTAATGAATGATGTACCCACTTTCGCAACTTTATTCAAAACCATAATGCCATCATGTTCTTCAGAGATTCCTAATTCTTTTTCAGAACAGATCATACCCAGACTTTCTTCTCCCCTAATTTTTGCTTTGGTGAGTGTAATCTCTCCGGGCAGTACTGCACCTACAGGAGCAAAAGCAATTTTTTGTCCCGCCTTTACATTGAAAGCACCACAAACGATTTGTAAAGTATCTTTTCCATCATAGACTTTGCATAAACTTAACTTATCTGCATTGGGGTGTTTTATACATTCCTTGACTTGACCAATGATAATATCTCCAAGTTGAGATGTATCCAATCCATCATCCGCTTCTAGACCAAGCATTGTTAATGTATTGGCTAATTTTTGCGTGTTACCTGGAAGGGTAACAAAATCTTGCAACCAATCAATAGCAATGCGCATTAAAACTGCTCCAAAAACCGTTTGTCGCCTTGAAAGAATAACCTGATATCATCAATACCATATTGCAACATACAAATTCGTTCAATGCCCAATCCAAAAGCAAAACCATGCCAAACGTCTGGATCGATATCCACCGATTTAAATACTTCTGGATCAACCATGCCACAGCCAAGAATTTCCAACCATTGTCCCCGTGTTTCGCTCCAAATATCCACTTCGGCACTGGGTTCTGTAAAAGGAAAAAAACTGGGGCGAAATCTCATTTGTGTATTGACCCCAAACAATCGTTTAACAAAATATGTTAATATGCCCTTCAAGTCTGCGAAGGAAACATTTTTATCCACATAAAGTCCTTCTATCTGGTGAAACAAATTATAGCTTTTGAAACTGCTAGCCTCATTACGATATACTCTCCCTGGTACAATATACCGCAATGGAGGATCTTGTTCTTCCATCAAATGAATTTGTACATTAGATGTATGTGTTCTTAGAACAGTATCTGGATCAATAAAAAAGGTATCCTGCATATCCCTAGCGGGATGTTCTGGCGGAAAGTTTAGAGCACTAAAATTGTGAAAATCATCATCTATTTCTGGACCATATACAACTGAAAAACCCACATTCATAAAAATTGACTTTACCTCATCTAGGGTTTGCTGTACGGGATGGATATATCCAACGGGAAACTTTAAACCTGGTAAAGTATAATCAGATTCATCATGAGCCACTTGGTTTAATTCTGATGATTCTTTATTAACAGAAAATACTGAATTAATTTCCTGTTTCAGTTCATTTAATAAACTACCGGCTAATGGACGTTCTTTATCAGAAATGTCCTTCATTGAGGAAAAAAGAGATGCTAAAAGGCCTTTACGACCAAGATATTTTACACGTAATGCTTCGATCGATCGAATATCTTTTGGGAAGGGATCAGAATCGGCTCGAAATGTTTTTCGAACCGATTCAATTGATTCCTTTAATTTCATCAGCTGATTACGGCCTTAGCCAACTCAGCAAAGGCATCGGGCTCATTCATAGCCATGTCGGCTAAGACCTTTCGGTTAAGATCAATTCCTTTAGC